>Ga0325414_1000696_pt1 | contig 29122 bp, 21 predicted proteins | sample PopdelMetagenome_8_FD_206183 | JGI IMG/M metagenome (GOLD analysis project Ga0325414, IMG submission 206183) | Populus deltoides microbial communities from Bellville, Georgia, United States - Leaf-PdKOR-R3 | ecosystem: Host-associated > Plants > Phyllosphere > Phylloplane/Leaf | place: USA... | reverse complement strand
TGTGCTGACTGGTTTTGTGGACATTCTGCTATTCCTTTAGTTTCGCTTCTCATTTGTAAAGCAAGAATCATGCTTGAAGTTGTTTTAGAATTTGCGTTGCCGGAACTCTGTTGTATTGGAAATCAAGAGATGAAATTGCTTTTGTTTGATGATTTTTGTTTAATTGCTCAATTTCTTATCTTTAACTTCACTTATAAATTCTTCTATCACTCGTCAATACATGTATGGTGTTGTGTTATTATGAAGTCTCTGCCATCCTGAACAAATATGTGCTCTTAATTTAAAAAATTAATTATCGTTTCCTCTCTTTTATATTGTTGTAATTTTTTCTGGGTTTCCACGCTATATGTAAACCTCTTCCAGATATCTCAGCGCTGTTAAATGACTTTCCGCCTTGTCTTGGCATTTAGTGGAGATTTCTTTTCACTTCTTTCTTCCATCTTTTGAGGCAGAAACTCGTAGTAATACAACATCAATTGAGGGTTCATCTGAACAATAATCTCATGTTATTGTTAGGGTCTCATGTAGGCCTTTATGGCCTTGACTTGTAGATGAGCCTCTGAATATCTTTTATTAGAAACCAAAATCTTGCAATTTTCTTGAGCAGTAATAAAATTCCTTGCCAATAGTATGATCATCTTTTCTTTACTCTACTTTTTTTCATAATTTTCATAAGGTGTTAGAAGCAGTTATTTGAGGTGGTGTTTAGCTCCTGGATTGTAACCAAATGAACGTTTCATGCATCTTTGATACAACTAATCAAGAAGTAAAGAGAAGCTATATAAGCGAAGGAGAGGAGAAGAGAGGACAGCTGATGAACAATAGTTAGGTGCTTACGTGCATGCTACTGTACAAGTCACAAGGGACACTAACAAGCACTACATGACCAAATGCTAAATAAATACGATACACACTGAGAGATGAAACACAGAGATTACAGTGCCCAATGAGACACAACTCTCCATCCATAGACAATAAAAAAGTAATAATCCCGATGTTGCTGTAGGTAGTAAGCTCCCGATCAGGTTTTCTTATGATGTGAGTCGGTGCTAAAATCACACTCTTTTTGAGCCCCAAATGTCATCAAGCTATGTATGTTACCAATATAATGGAATGCAGGCTGGTGAAGTAGATATCTTGGCTCTTCCATTTTCACAAACCTGATTGAATCTTCTCATTAGCAAATTCTAAAATCACTTCTTCCTTCAAATGCCACTCCTGTTCAAAATGTGATACATGGCATTGCATGTTTATGTGCATGCCACCCAAAAGCCCTCGATAAAATAACTAATCTAAAATTACAAATTAAAATTTACTCACATGGATATTAATATAAAAGAAATTTAGTTTATATTAAGATTCAATGAAGTCTTTTTATCTAATAATATCTTTAAAGGACTAAAATTACATATTAAATAATATTCAAACTTTATATCAATATATAAAAGGCTATGTAGTCATTGTAAACCATGACCGGTCTTATTTATAAAATTTTATTTATTCAATTTATATTTCTTTTTAGTTTTTATTGTTATTTTGATAGCTTTATTTATTTTTTTCTTTAAATTTCAGCATTTTATTTTACTTCTTCTTTAAACACTTGTCATGTTTTAACTTTTATAAGGTTTGAGGTCCGATAATCTCACACTTCATTTAATTTTGCAAGGTTGCTATTTGTCTCGGCTAAAAATGAAGTTTTTAGTTGTAGTTTCTTTTCGTTAAAAGGAATAAATGAAAAAACATGTAGTATAATTCACTCAAAATTATTTGTTAAGGTCAACAAACTTTTAAAGGAACCGAAAAAAATTATCTAATTCAAGAACAAGAAGTATTAGCTATTAAAATAGAACTAAATCATTTTATACCTTCCTTACTCCTTAAAAAAGCTCATGGTAAATACAAATTCCTTTAATATTAAAAGATATAGGTAACATTTGATTATTGTTTTAGGAAAAAAGAGACCGAAACAATGAAGATAAAAAAAAAAAAGGACGGAGACAAAATAGGATGTAGTAGTGGTGTACAAGACAGAGTGACTGTCTTTATATCATATTTAGTTATGACAACAAGACATTATAAATATAAGAAAAATATATTTTACCTTTAATATATATTACTATTAAACTAATATTTTTATAAAAATAATTAGATATTTGTTTTTTACTTTAGTTTATATTGAAAGTTGAAATTAATAATATTATAATAATCCTAGTTATAAATTCCAGAATGACTTAATAGGTTAACCGGGAACCAGGCTGACTTGAGAATTGGACTGGTCCGAGTTCAAGAAAAAAATAGAAGAAGGATTGACTCGGCCCGACCCGATAAAAAACTAGGGTCACCTTGGGATAAAACATGGGCAAAAAACCCATTGACTTTTTTATATATAAAAAAAAATTAGTCAAAACAAGATTGTTTTGATTTAAAAAAAAATAGATCAATCCAGGTTAACCCTCCTAACCAATGACTCAAATCTTGTCTTGGGTCAAATCCAGAGTTATGTTTTAAAACTATTATAATAATCATTTTTATCCTTACATTGACCTAGATCAACCCCAGGTTGGCCCTCTCAACACGTAAATTGAGTTTTGTCCTAGGTCGATTCTCAAGGAAACCCTTGAATTGAGTTTTAAAATTACGATAATAACCATATTTATCCTTACATTGACCCTGGTCTTGCCTAAGTCAATTTCCGAGTTGACTTTTAAAACTATGATAATAGTTACTTTTATTCTTACATTGACCCTCCCAATATGTGACCTGAACCTTATCACAGGTTGACTCTCAAGTTGGGTTTTAAAACTATGATAATAACTATTATTCGTATGCTGACCAGACCAACCCGACTCATGACTCGGCCATTGTCTCAAATCGACCCTCATGTTGGATTTTAAAACTATAATAATAACCATTTTTATCCTTATATGTCTTAGTTGAACAATTTTGAAATTGAGTTTTATACAAGGATATTTTAGGAAAAAAAAACTAAATATTGTCTTTGAAGACATGTTTTCTTTGTACCTCATGTTGTGGAAATACAAAAATTCACTCTAAAATCATCATAGGAACAAATTTATATTTATTTCTCTATCTATGTCTCTGTCTCTTCAACTAAATAAATGAAGTCTTTTTATCTAATAATATCTATATAGGATTTAAATTACATATTTAAATAATATTCAAACTTTATATCAATATATAAAAAGCTATGTAGTCATCGTAAACAATGACTGGTCTTATTTATAAAATTTTATTTATTCAATTTATATTTCTTTCTAGTTTTTATTGTTATTTTAATAGCTTTATTTATTGTTTTCTTTAAATTTCAGTATTTGATTTTACTTCTTCTTTAAACACTCGTCATGTTTTTAACTTTTATAAGGTTTGAGGTCTAATAATCTCACACTTCATTTAATTGCAAGGTTGCTATTTGCCTCGACTAAAGATTAAGTTCTTAGTTGTAGTTTCTTTTCGTTAAAAGGAATGAATAAAAAACATGTAGCATAATTGACTCAAAATTATTTGTTAAGGTCACCAAACTTTTAAAGGAACCGAAAAGAATTATCCAATTCAAGAAAAAGAAGTATTAGCTATTAAAATAGCACTAAATCCTTTTATACCTTACTTACTCCTAAAAAGCTCATGGTAAATACAAATTCCTTTTATATTAAAAGTTTTAGGTAACATTTAATTATTGTTCTAGGACAAAAGAGACCGAAACAATGAAGACAAAAAAAAAAGGATGGAGACAAAATAGTATGTAGTAGTGGTGTGTCCAAGACAGAGTAACTGTCTCTGTATCATATTTAGTTATGACAGACAAGACATTATAAATTATAAAAAAAGTGTATTTTACCTTTAATATATATTACTATCAAACTAATATTTTTATAAAAATAATTAGATATTTTTTTTTACTTTAGTTTATATTGAGAGTTGAAATTAATAATATTATAATAATCCTAGTATAAATTCCAGAATGGCTTAATAGGTTAACCCAGAACCAGGCTGACTTGAGAATTGGACTGATCCGAGTTCAAGAAAAAAATAGAAGGATTGACTTGGCTCGACCCGATAAAAAACTAGGGTCACCCTAGGATAAAAACATGGGCGAAAAATCCATTGACTTTTTTTTATTAAAAAATAGTCAAAATAAGGTTGTTTTGATTTTTTTAAAAAATTAGATCAATCCAGGTTAACCCTCCTAACCAATGACTCAAATCTTGTCTTGGGTCAAATCCAGAGTTGAGTTTTAAAACTATTATAATAATCATTTTTATCCTTATATTGGCCTAGATCAACCCCGGATTGACCCTCTCAGCCCGTGAATTGAGCTTTGTCCTGGGTTGATTCTCAAGAAAACCCTTGAGTTGAGTTTTAAAATTATGATAATAATCATATTTATCCTTACATTGACCCTGGTCTTGCCTAAGTCAATTTCCGAGTTGAGTTTTAAAACTATGATAATAGTCACTTTTATTCTTACATTGACCCTCCCGATATGTGACCTGAACCTTGTCCCAGGTTGACTCTCAAGTCGGGTTTTAAAATTATTATAATAACTATTATTCTTATGCTGACCGGACCAACCCGACTCATGACTCGACCTTGTCTCAAATCGACCCTCGTGTTGGGTTTTAAAACTATGATAATAACAATTTTTATCCTTATATGTCTTAGTTGGACCATTTTGAAATTGAGAGTTTTATACAAGGATATTTTAGGAAAAAATCTAAATATTGTCTCCGAAGACATGTTTTCTTTGTACCTCATGTTGTGAAAATACAAAAATTCACTCTAAAATCATCATAGGAACAAATTTATATTTATTTCTCTGTCTCTGTCTCTGTCTCTGTCTCTGTCTCTGTCTCTGTCTCTTCAACTAAATATATTTTTGTCTTTAATGTTTTCATTCCTTTTATCCCGGGATAGTAACCAAACATTACCTTAAATATCTAAAATTGAAAGAGCTAGACAAACTAGGTTTTTAGATTACAAGAATGGTTTAGTTATTACAAATTTGATGTTTAATATATTTCTTCAAATGTAATGACTAAATCTCTTTCTCTCCAACTTTCTAGTGTTATGGATCTTATAACAAAAAAAGAAAGCTTTCTGAGATATGCAAAATGAAGGGTCATACCAGGAAATGATGCCCTAAAAATCCTGAAAAGAAAGAGAATAAGACTGAAACAAGCTCTAGTCCAAAACAAGACCTTGAAAATAAGTTTCAAAGAAATTACTAGTATTGTAAAAAAACAGAACATAATGTTGCAAAATGTCCTAAGAACACAAGAAAACTATAAATAGCTAGTAACTCGTCATAGAATACGGATAAGGATAATATAGGAAAAGCTAAAGATAAGAGAATTCAAATATAAAACCCTTAACTTTTTTAAAGATAAAACAAGAGAAATCATTGGATCTTAATTTGGATCGACAAGTACAAAAAATCTAGGCAATAATTGAATGGTGAGCAATGGAATTTTGTTTTGAGTGATTTCTTAATTACCAAAAAAATTACAAGAAATAGTGAGCCTTGAAAAAGAAACAAAAAAATCACAAAACCTTAACAAAAATATATACCTAATCCACCTTTAGAAAAAAAAAATCAAATAAATAAGTGGATAAAACCGATACAAGGTTATGCCCAACCAAAATCATACAAGCTCATGGAAGTAGATTCTAAGATGATACAAACAATTATTCATGGTTTCTAGATTTTATGGAATCCATAAAAAAAACCTTAGAATTGATGAATTAAAGTTCTAAGAGGAATTTGATGATGATGATTGGGAAACCTTAAAACAAAGGTTTGAAGCTAATGATCTTCATATTGGATTATTTGGTGGATAATTGGGAAAATTTGATTTTATTATCCAATATTCTTCACCATTTAAAAATTAAGAAATAACAACTAATAAAAAGGTAAGAAAATATTAAGGAAAATACCTAAAACTTTGGTATTTTTTGAGATAAAAAACTTCTAGTATTTCATAAGATGATTTTATAATATGTATTGGTTTCAAAGAAGTCTAATGAAAAATAACTTCTAACAAATTATTATTTTTTTATAGACAAAGCAATCCTTTACATCAATGGGTTAGAGGATGAGTTTGAGATGTGCAAAGTTAAAAGATGAAGATATCCTTAAACAAATTTTAGATATGAAAAACCTTTTTCAAAAGGTAAGAAGTCATCTTTCCTCAAATCTTTAAAAGAAAGATAACTAATATTGTGAAACTTGAAAAAGTTAGGCAGGATTATATCAAGTTGGCCTAGCTTTTCTTTAACTGTTTTTTTTTTGTTTTTTTTTTGCTGAAAAAATAGAGAATAGACATAGCTCTTAATGTATACGTATCCACACCTTTTTTTTCATTTAAGCAATAAAGTATAAGAGATAACAAAGAGTGTGTTTTGTAATAGCGATGCAAAGCCCGTGGATATAAAGATTTAGAAACCCACAAGAAAATTTGAACACAATCCTAGAAAGTCATGATTTAGATAATATAGTGGAGGATAAGGAGGCAAACATGACAAGGCTTGTTATTTGAATGGACCAAGATATAGCTAATATAGTAGAGTTGCAAGATTATATAGTGTTAAAGGATATGGTACATATGGTTACGAAGGTGGAAAGGCAACTGAAAAGGAAGGGCATTACACGAAAAGTATTTCATTCAGGATTTTCATCATCATGGGGGTGATTTTGAGGAAAGAGAGGGTTGCCCAAACCAATCCTTTTATGGGTGCTAAGGTCGAACCATCTAAAATCAAGAAAAAGGTCCCTATAGAATCTAAAGGTAAATTTGATACTCAATCTATTCGTAATCATGATATTAAGAGTATGTTTGGTAGTGTGGTAGCCGTTGCTTTTCAAATAACTTTTCATGTCGAAATGCATGCCAATGATTTTTTTTATTTTTTAAAAAATATTTTTGACATCAGCACATCAAAACGATCCAAAACATACAAACCATTTTAAATTTTAGCAAAAAAAAAATTTGAATTTTTTAGGAACGCGGTTTGCACTGCATTCCCAAACGATTTCTAAGTGTTTCAGGTGTGTGGGGATTGGACGTATTGCTTCTCAATGTCCAAATAAAAAGTTTATGATTTTAAAGGACCATAATGAGATTGAATATGAAAGTGACAAATTTGAAGAGGGTAAGATGCTACCACTTGAGGATTGTAATGATGGGGAAGTGGAGTAAGAATGCATATTTGGTTATTAGGTATACACTTAACGTTCAAATTAAATAAGATAATGTGGAGCAACAAAGGGAGAACATCTTCCATACGTGATGTCATATTTGTAACAAGGTATGCGGTCTGATCTTTGATGGTAGCAGTTGTGCTAATGTTGTTAGTACTACTATTGTTATGAAACTTAATCTAAACACTATTAAACATCATAAACCTTATAGATTATAATAGTTGAATAAATATAGAGAAGTTAAAGTTACAAAGCAAGTCTTGATTTTGTTTTTGATTGGAAGGTATTATGATGAAGTGTTGAGTGATGTGGTTCATATGCATGTGAGTCACTTGTTGTTGGGTTGTCCATGGCAATTCGATAGGAAGGAATGCATGATGGTTTTAGAAATAGGTATTCTTTTGTAAAAGATGGTAAAACCATCACACTTGTACCATAATCACCTAAATAGGTTTATAAAGATCAAACAAAATTAAAAAGGGAAAGTGAGGCTGAAGAGAAAGAAAATACAAGTAAGGAACATGGTGAGAGAAGACAATCAGATTCAGTCACTAATAAAACAAATATTAGCTAGGATGAGAGTGTAGATAAGATAAGAAGAGAAAAGAAAGTAAGGGTGAGAAAAGAGGATAGTATAGAAAAATTAAAGAAATAACCAATTTTTTGTACAATAAAGGGTGAGGTTAAAAGTGTCTAACAAGTCGATGATTGTACTTGTGTATAAAGAAGTTTATTTTAACACTAAGGAATTTGATTCTTGTATTCCTTGTGTGGTTGTTTATTTTTTATATGAATTTGATGATGTGTTTCCAAGTGGTTTACCACCTACTTTTATAAGATTGATGAATCATATGTTACGTGCATTCATAGGAAAATTTCTAGTTGTGTATTTTGATAACATTATGATCTATAGAAAGAGTTTAAATAAGCATGTTGAACATTTACGTAATGTACTTGATGTGTTGCTTAATTGATCACTAAGGTAGGAAGTTTTCATGGTATGACTAGTTTCTATAGGTGTTTTGTCAAGAATTTTAATACTCTAGCCGCACCTTTAACATTGTTAAAAAAATTAGTTGGTTTTAAATAGGAAATTGAACTATATAATGCATTTAACTTGTTGAAAGAAAAACTTCGTTTATCACCTATATTAGTTTTACCTGACTTTACAAAAGCTTTTGAGATTAAATATGATACCTCATGAATAGGTATTTGAGATATTTTAATGCAGAATAAATGACTCATTGCCTATTTTAGTAAAAAGTTCAATAATACAACCTTAAACTCCTACTTATGATAAGAAGCTTTACACTTTGGTGAGAACTTTGGAGACATGAAAACATTACTTGTGTCCAAAAGAATTTGTGAATCATTTAGATCATGAATCGTTAAAGCATTTAAAAGGACAAGGTCATATGGATTGGTAACATGCCAAGTGGGTGGAACTCATTGAAACATTCTCATATGTAATCAAATATAAGCAATGTAAGAAAAATATAGTGGCTAATGTGTTATCACAAAGATATGTTCTTCTATTTACTTGGAATACTAAGTAGTTATAATTTAAATATGTGAAAGAATTGTATATGAATGATGGTGATTTTGCTAATGTATTTCATGCATAAGAAAATTTAGTTTTTGAAAAGTTCTATAGGATTGAGAAATACTTATTTAAAGAAAATAGACTTTATATACCTAATAGTTATATGCATGAATTGTTTGTTCATGAAGCTCATTTGAGCATTTTAATGAGTCATTTTGGTGTTGTTAAGACTTTGAATGTATTGCATGAACACTTTTATTGGCCAAAAAAAATATGTGCAAAGAATCTATGATAAATGCATTATATGTAGAAAAGTTAAGTCTAAAGTCTTGTCGTATGATTTGTATACTCTTTTGTCTATACCTAGTGAACCTTTGGTAGACATTTCTATGGATTTTTTTTAGATTTACCTAGGTTGACAAGGGATAGAGACTCGATCTTTGTGGTTGTTAATCCACAAATAGATGGGTGAAAGAAAGTAATAAATATGACTTTAACTATACTTTTACATATTGTCATTCAAAAGAATCTTAAGAGGTTGGAAGATTGTTTGTCATTCATTGAGTTTGCTTACAATTATAGCATGCGTTCAACTATTGATTTTTTTACTATTTGAGATTATTTATGGTTTTAACTCATTAACTCCATTAGATTTTATTCTTTTACCTATTGATGAAAGGGTTAGTATTAATGGAAATAAAAAATCACAGATGGTAAAGGCACTTTATAAGAGTGTATGACAGCATATAAAGAAAAAGAATGGCCAATATGCATCCAAGGCAAATAAAGGGCAAAAACAAGTTGTTTTCCAACCAGGTGATTGGGTTTAGGTGCATATACGAAAGGAGAGGTTTCTTGCCCATAAGAAATCAAAATTGCAGCCTCAAGAAGATGGTCAATTCCAAATCCTTGAAATAATCAATTACAATGACAATACCTACAAAGTTAATCTACTAGGTAAGTATGGTGTTAGTACTACTTTCAATGTTTTTAATCTCTCTCTGTTTGATGTAGATGATGATTTAAAGTTGAATCATATTGAGGAGAAGGGATGATATGGATCAACCCACTAGTGTAAAATAGGAAATTTCCTTATAGAAATTTCATAAACATATATTGATAAATCAAGTATAAATTTCTTCAAATATATCTAAATTAGTTGATCTTGGTTTAAAGAGAAATATAAGAAGGGGTTCTACAATTCTTATGTTTTTACTTTCTCAAAATATATTGATCTGATGGGGAAAATAGGGTTAGAAGTCAAGAGTCAGAATTTGTTAATTCTGAAAAGAAAATCAAGAAAACAAATAAGAAGAGGTTTTAGACCAAAAGAGGAAAAAAAGAAAGAAAAGAAGAAGACTAGAGAAGAAAACATGATTAGAGCTAATAACAAAAGGTTTTGGTTTTTTAATCATTAACAATATTGGGTGCAAGAGAAGGAAATATTATCTCAAAATTAGACCAGTGAGAATTGATTGTTTAGTTTATTTATTACAAGTGCATACTAATCAAGCTAGTTATTCGAGTATAGACTAAGGTTTATATAAGTTTAGTTTATAAGCATGTTATTTTATATATCAAGAAAACTTATAATCACAACTAAATGGCATATAAAGATTCTAATATGCCAAGCATATGATATATTAAACCTAAACTAAAAAAAATAGGATACTTACTTGTTGAAGTATTTACTATGGAGTCACAATGAGAATTTGTTGTTATCAATGATCAATCTTTTATTTTTATGACTTTATTGCTCTTCTTTTAGTGCAAAATAACTCATTTCAATAAGCTTCTTAATATTGCAACAACAACTTGTTTAGATGCACTTCTAAACAAGATTCATGAACTTAAGAAGATCTGACTCAAATGTCTCTCTACAAGGACTAAATTTAAGCTCTAGAATAGAAGAAAAGAAGGAGAAAATAGAAGAGAAAAAACTAGGAGAAAAAACTGAGTTAAAGAAGAGTTTAAAATATCTATAAAAAAACTATGTAGAAACACTTTTTTTCAACCTCATTTTATAAAGGATTTTAGGACTATTATTGATATAAAAAAACTAATTCTGAAATTATGAGAATTAATTCCTGCTATCATCAGTGTTAATTACCTTCAATAAACAAGAATTAAACCTAATAGTCTTGACTTTTAATATGACATTTTTTGTTTGAATAAAAAATATCTAGTTTAAAAAAGATGTTCAAACTCTTTATTTATAGGCTAGACAAACTAATGGACTGGTAAAAACAAATATTTATATGCCAAAAAATTATAAACTCAAACTCAAGGCTAAAATAGGTTGGTTGTAAAAACATAATTATGTTTTAGTTTAAAAAATTATTTTGCAATAAATCAAAATTCAAGCCTATGCCTAGGCTCGACCCAAGGCTTGAGCACAAACCAAGTTGCACGTATGTATATGGCCTAAGACTAAAGTCCATTTTACTTGGTCATCTCTTCTCTAAAAACTAGTGGCCTTTTAGACCTAATTTTAACTCTTCATCTACCAACTATACAAATAAGATGAAAAACATGTTTTTTTCTATGTGGGATAGAGTTTGTGAGTTTCACAAAAATATGTTGATCAAGGGTTATTTGAGTTCAATTTCTCATTCAACCATAATTTGTTTTAACCATGTTAATGTTCTATGTTAAGGAACTTTTCTTGAAAGATAAATTCCAATAATTTTTTAACTCTAAAAATAAATGGATTTTATTTTTAATTTGATCTCAAATATACCCATTAATCATGATTTTAAAGAAATCTCTAATAAAAATAAAGAGATTGAATCAAACTTTGTAAATTATTGATAAATTCAACCTAAACAAAGTTCCTTTCTTATTCTTTTTTATCTTTCACCATGAATTTTAAAGAGATTTTGGTCTGTAATACTTTAATTGTGAGCTATTTATTAATGCTAAGTGATGTGAATCTCTTAATCATATGGTCAAGCAACCCCAACGAAGTAGATAACAACTTGAAAAGTCAAAAATCAGGTTTGATAGAACTTCAACCTAAAGATAACCTTGTATCAAAGAACCAAAGGTATTGGAAACAGACTTAGACCTAGAGATAACCTTATATCTAAGAACCCTAAGTATGTGAATGATGTCATGAAGCCAGTTAATATTTTTATAAGTCAGTGTACGATCTTTGTCCCTGCAAAGAAAGGTTGTTTTGCCACAAACAAACAAAATAAAAACTCACATTTATTCTCCAACTTGCTGCTGAAATTTACAGCTAAAAAAACATAATTTACCCTCTTCTAACTAACCCTAATAGACCTTTTTTAGGTTGTAAACTAATGAGCCTAAACTACTAATCAATTAACATAAGTCCAATAATGAAATAGACTCTTAAATAATGTTTAATGGGATAGAAAAAACCCAAATAAAAAATAAGTATTCAACACTAAATAAATAAATGCAATAGGACAATAAAAACAAAGTCTTCATGTCAAAATTCCTCCATATATCCTGAATCTCCAATTTTCGCATTTTCTTGGTAGATTTCTAGTCCTGACTTCAAACACGTCATTCTCTTTTATAGATTTTCAGTCTTGACTTCAAGCTTGAGATGTCTAGTTTCCAAACCAACTTGAATCGCAAAAAGATTCCATTTGTAGCTCCAGATATTTATCAAATAGTATACAAAGGTCTAGCAGATTTGACAAAACTTGTCTAGTAACTTTGACCCTCTAAAATAATATTTTCTTGAACTATATTTGACCTGAATATTTACCAATATATAGTTCTATGTCTAGTATCTCCTTGTAAAATTTTAATTTGTTCTGGTATATGGTTTGAGAGATATGTCTAATCTCGCAAAACTGGTCATCAGACATTTTAAGGTCAAATTCAGACCTGACTTAGTTCGTATCACTAAGACTCTGATGTAACCTCTCCATGACATTCTATAATTTTTTATTTATGTTATTAAAGTATTAATATTTTTTGTTAAGTGTGCATCATTGTATCCAATGCTTTTAAATCAATGATCATCATTCAAATGAATTGTTATACATGTTGAAATTGAGAGATTATGCATGCTACTTACTTCTTATGATGTATGTCATAAATTGAAAGAAAGACTAAGATGTACAACATGATTTATGCGGTTGCTTTCTTAAAATATTATATAATTTAATGTGCTATGTGTTTTTAAACTCGTATAGAAATATCATGAGTTATTCTGTACATGTATTTTATTTTTACTCGAGAGAGATCTTGGATAAATTAAAATATTTAACTATCAATTTGGAAGATAAATACTTATTAACATATTTTTAGGAATCGATTTGGCTTGGTTAGGTAAATTGAAATCCTTAGTATCTTGTCCATCAACGAATTCATTTTACTATCGTATTTTTGTTTTATTTTTGTTTGCTAACTTGTTGATTTTTTTATACATATCTATCTATTATATATTTTTAAATAATCAAGAATTAATATAATTTTAATAGATAATAAGTATATATTTTGTGTGAAAAAATATTATCTTTGCTACCTAAAACTTACATCATATTCTAGTGTATAAGTTATAATGCATACATCACAAAGAAAAAAAAACCCAATAAAGATCCTTTCAACAAACAATTGCATGACATGCAATAAAGTTTTCTTACCATGTCTAAGTCATGTTTTGTTTTAGTAAACTAAAATGAAATTTCTAAGAATTTTCACAAGAGAACATCAAAACTTTCAGCAAGAACGTGCAAGAAATTACCTTGTGGCAATTCAACATTTTCAACTAAATTTCAATGATGTCACCATCAACTTGGTAAATATATTTTCAATCTGAATGGGAGAGTAAAGATAGCATATGTAAGTAAACTCTTCTAATAACATGGCAACGTCTAGACATGGATGCTTTGAAATTAGATATAGATGAAATCTATCTTGGTAGCCCAAGTCAAATTGGCTTTAGGGGTCTTATCAGGAATAGTGATTGTAATTGGGTGGTGGGCTTCACGGGTTTTAAAGGTTATGGCTCTAACTTGCTTCCAGGTTTTTTGGCTCTAAAACATGGTTTGCTATTTGCTTGGGATCAAGGATTATAAAAACTTCTTTGTAACTTGTAACCCAGACTCTTTGAAAGCTTTACATCTTGTTCATAATGATAATACTCGGCACCATCATCATGTAGCAGTTATTATGAATATCAAATAACTTTTAGCTAGGAAGTGGAAGGTCACTCTTCATCACACACTAAGAGAAGCTAACTCTTGTGCAAACTTCCTAGCCAATATAGGAGCAAAGCAGATGATTGGGTTTTATACTTGGGATTGTCCTCCTTTAAGTTAAACTTCTTACTTGATTTAAATTAACTTTTTAAATGTAAGATAAATCTTAATTAGGATTATTTGATTTTATACTTTTTTATTGTGTTGATTGTGTGGCATTTTGATATATTTTTTTTAAATTGTAGTATTTTTTTATTCATGTTGTGGCTGAACCTTAATCTATATTAATGATTTTTAATACAATCAATATTTAAAAAAATGAATGATAAATCTGATTTATCTTCAAACCCGATCCTAACCTATTAGGAATCAAATCTAGAATTCAATATAATCCATTTATTGAATAAAATTGATTAACATTTATTATAAGCCAGTAAAAATCTGACCAATTTCCGCTACTCATCATAGGATGGGCCTAATGTGTTTGGATGGACTTGGGCATGATTCCAAATCTATTAGCCTTGTCGACCTAGGTTATTGCTCTAGGTTAAATTCAAACAATACTTTTTTGTTGGTTCATTGGTCGACTAACCTAAAATTATAGAATGGTCTTTTTTTTTTAATTTATGAGTGAAAAAACTCTAAGATTATCAAGCCACAACACAACTTACTAGTTTCTTTCAATATCACTTAATAATTTATTTTAATATATCTTGTTTCTTTTTATACCTTAAAACTATTTTTTACTTGAACCTCTTGATCACGTGGTCAAGCAACCCCCAATAAAGTAGATAACAATCTAGAAAGTCAAAAATCAAGTTTGATAGAACCTTAACCCAAAAATAACTTTGTATCTAAGAACCAAAGGTATTGGAAAAAAAAAAACTTAGAAACAGAGATAACCTTATATCTAAGAACTCTAAGAACGTGTTTGGTAGTGTGGTTGCGGGTGCTTTTTAAATAACTTTTCGTGCCAAAATGCATGCCAATGATGTTTTTTCATTTTTTAAAAATTATTTTTGATATCAACACATCAAAACGATCCAAAACGTACAAACCATATTAAATTTTAGCAAAAAAAATTTAATTTTTTGGGAACGCGGGTTGAACCGCGTTCCCAAACGCTTTCTAAGTATGTGACTGATGCTACAAAACCAGTTAATCTTCGATAAGTCAGTGTACAATCTTTGTCCCTGCGAAGAAAGATTATTTTGCCACAAACAAACAAAAGAAAAACTCACATTTATTCTCCAACTTGTTGCCAAAATTTGTAGCAGAACAAAACATAATATAGTCTACTCTAACTAACTCTAATGAATCCATTTTAAGTTGCAAGCTAATGGACCTAAACTAGTAATCAACTAATATAAATCCAGTAATGAAATAAATCCCTAAACAATATCTAATGGGTTAGAACAAACACAAATTAAAAATAATTATTCAAAACTAAATAAATAAATAAAATAGGTTAATAAAAACAAAGTCTTTATGCTAAAATTCCTTCATATATGTCTCAAACAATATACAAAGGTCTAGTCTGGCAAATTTGACAAGACTTGTCTAGCAAATTCAACCCTCTAAAATAATATGTTCTTGAACTCCATTTGACCTAAAACATTATTAAAATATAATGTCATTTGTCTAGTATCTCCCTGTAAATGTTTAGCTCATTCTAATATACAATTTGAGATATATGCTTGATCTTGCAAAGCTGATCTGCAGATATTTTGAGGCCAAATTCGGACTTGACTTGGTTCATATCATCCTCCCCTTCTTTAAAAAGATTCAACCTTGAATCTGTATAATAAAAAACATCTTCTAGAGTCAAAAAAATCAGTATCAAGTTGAAGAATAGTATCATCCTTAAAACCAAGAAGAACCTTGTTAACAAATAAGGTCATCCTAATATACAAGCTCTCATTTTCAACCATCTTCTTCTTTTTTTAATTTTATTTGCTCCTCATGTATTTGTTTAAGTGTTAAAGATATAAGAGTTATAGGTTTTCCATTCATCTCAAATGAATATCTATTTGTCACTCCATCATGCATAACTCTCATATCATACTGTCATGGTCTACCAAGCAACAAGTGACTAGCTTGCATGAGCACAACATCACATAGCACCTGATCACAATATTTACCAATAGAAAAAACAATCAAAACTTGTTTATTCACTTTCATTTCACCATCACCATTCAATCACTGTAATTTATAAGGTATGAGATGTTTGGTACCTTGACTCAAACTCTGCAACCTTTGATACAATTTTCAATAATAGTGGCTAGGCATAAGTCTCGTTCTTATAAAGGATTTCATCTCATCCCAAGTATCAAATCGCCTCTTATATTCCTCTTGCAATTTGTCACTAATTGATCCCATCACACATTGGCATAATCAGTAAAAGCAATCATAATAAGCTTGACTTTCTTTGGCTCCAGATAATTATGACACTCAAAAATCTACTTCATATTCTTCTCTCATTCTAAATATATCAATTAGTGATGTTAATTTACTATAATAATTGAAAAATAATAGCGGTAAAACAAGTTTGAGTTCTTGACGTGAATTAAACCCTTTACGACAAATTCTAATCCTGAATTTAATTCCTAAAGCAAACAAACTCCAAATGACCTAAAATTTTATATGGGGTGCGATTTGAAATTTAAAACCTGGTGTATTAAATTTGGTATTTTTATGAATTTATTAGACCTGAGATTCCCTTCTGATATGAATTTGACCTGTTACAACAAGTTTTAATTTTGACCTTGATTACTATAGCAAACAATCTCCAAATGAGCTTAAATTTTATATGGGGTGCGATTAAGACTCCTATAACAATTATATAAAACTTGAGAATTGTCTAAATTGGTTTGGTTTAAATTCCTCCTTATTTGTGTACTATGGCAGATTCGATAAAATGGATGTTTGTATGTTCTTTTGTTCCTTTTTTTAATCTTTATTCTACCGATATATTCTGAGATAGAAAAAATATAAAATAACATCTTTCTTTAAGGAACCCTAGACATAAACTACTAAGCTCTAGATATGAAATAATCAAAAACTAAATCAAAGATAAGTTCTAAGGAAGCCAAAACTAACAAGAAAAAAATAAATAAGATAGGATAGTAAAAATAAACTCTTCAAAATAAAATTTCTTCATGTAGCTTGAATCTCTAATTTTTACATATTCTTGATAGATTTTCATTCCTGACTTCAAATACATTGTTCTCTGTTGTCTAGATGAATTACTGGGCCCATTATATATGGATGAAAATCTTGAGATGTATGGTTTCCAGCCAAATATGTATAGTAGTAGCATTCCACTTGTAGCTCTATATATGTCCCAAATAGTACACAAAGGTCTTGTTTGGTAGATTTGACAAGATTTGTCTAGTAAATTCGACCCTCTAAAATAATATGTTTTCAAATTCTATTTTACCTAAATATTTATGAAAATATTCCATGTGTCTAGTACCTCCCTATAAAATTTGCAGCTTATTGTGATGTACGGTTTGAGAGAAATCTTTGATCTTAAAAAACTGGTCAGCATACATTTTAAGGCCAAATTTAGACCTAACTTGGTTCGTATCAATTTTACTTGTTATGTGATGTATTTTTATTATTATATATTGATTCAAAATTTTTAGAGAGATTATCATAAAGATAAATAGAGTTATTGATGGATTCTTAATTTCTTATTTAGTGAAATTGCAAAAACAATAACTTAAATTTTCTTCTAGGAGTTCCAAGGATCTCGTTTGACAATGTAAGGTCATTTAGGGTTTGAGAGAAGATTACTTGAAGATAAAATATGTTTTTTGAGGTTTGATAACCTTCTTCAAAGCTGAGTTGTTGCAAATCACAAGTCATCTAAGTATTTGACCTCTAGTAGTAATCTACATGAACCACCAATAAAAAATCTCCTAAAACCCTTTTAGAAAAGAGGAATCGTTATGCTTTGAGTGCTAGGTCATTCTTTTCTCCACTCAATCAATTTGTATACATGGGAGTGTATACAATATGTTCTATATAAAAAAAAAAAAAAACAAATAAGGCATGATGTTTAATTTATAGGGAAAACTTTATAACTCTATAAATAACAAAATATCACTTTGTCCACTGAATAATATCAAACATATTATTTTATGATAGTTTTATAAATGTATTCAATCAAGTCCATACATTAAGAACTATTGCACTTAATTAATTATCTTAGTTTAATTTCTTATCAATAGTTCTTAATTTGTATGACCCATTATGTTCCTAATATGTTGGCTCAAATATAAACCACAATCTTAAACTAAATAGAATTAAATAAATTAAACAATTTAATTTTTTATCAATTCAATACTTGATTGATATATATATATATATATATATATATATATATATATATATGAAGATCTCTTGCACCGTCTAATAACATGTTTTGATGTCCTCAATATTAGAAAAGTTATACTTGATTTGACTTAACTTTTTAGTAACTGGTTTCTCAGTATAATTATTATTTTTTCATCAAGAATGTTTTGATTTAGACATTATAGCATGTACTGTGTTTCCTTTGTTAAATCATGTTCTTTCTTAAAATCATAGTCATTGATCATTTGAATAACATTTTAAATTATATTTAAATCTCATTCCACCTTACGAAAGGATTTCACGATCAATACTATTTGAGAACATGTGGAATATTTTTTTGTAATTCACTTAGGGTAATAAACCCTCTCTTAATCACTCAAATACCTTCATATTATTCATGTTATACCCAATATTTTACAATTTGTTACCCTTCATTAGGACAACATGTAGTCAAGATCAAAGCATAGCATTTTCTATATAAGATAACTCAGTGATCTCAAGTCTAAGGATCATTTACATAATTGTCACGTGAGATTTTTTATAGATACGTGTGATCTCTACATATGGAATTATCATGTAGGTTAGTTCAGTATACATGTCATATGACAAGCACCTATATATTAATTTCATGCATCTCATATATCTCGTCTTATGAGAACAATTGCTTCTTTTCATATAGGAAATTAACATAATACGTATTAGTCTCAACGAACTCACTTAATGTTCAGTCTTAATAGAGAATCAATTAAGAACATTTAGGAATAATGCTTTAATATAATACGAATCTCATAATTATAACAACTTTGCAAAGTACTTTTCTTCCAATGACTTTATCTTTACTCTAGACTTATTAATCAAACATTAGATTCATTAATAAAAAATAAATTAATATTAAAGATAAAAAAAAAGTATTAGTAAAAAATATGCTTTTACATTAACAAAATTAGTGTCACATGTAGCCAATCTATTAGCAACAAGGCATATACATTAACAATTTTCTCATTAGGTTTTATTGTTTTCTTCTATTAGAGTATATGAAGTGAATGGTGTTAGTTTAATATACCTTGTAGCCAATCAATTGGTTACACGTGGCATTATTATATTTATGTAAATATATATTTATTATTAATAAAAGCTTAATTTATCTTTAATATTCATATAATATTAGATTAATGAATCTAATATTTGATTTATGAATTTAAAGTAAAGATAAAGTTCATGGGACAAAAATGTTTTGCAAATGATAAAGTTGTTATAATTATGGGATTCCTTTTGCATTAAAGTATTGCTTCTAAAATATTCTTGGTCAATCCTCTCTTAAATACTAGATATTTATTAGAGCCGTAAAGACTGGTACATACTATGTTCTTTTTTTTATGAAATGAAGCAATTGTTTTCATAAGCTAAAGTATAAAAGATACCTAAAACTAATATGTACATGTTTGTTATAAGACATGTAGACTAAACCGACCCGTATGAGAATTCCATATAGAGAGATCACCTATTTATATGGAAAGGCTCACGTAATGGTTGTGTAAGTGATTCTCATATTTAAGGTCACTAAGTTATCATATATAGAAAATATTATGTTTTGATCATAGTACATGTTATCTTAATTGAGATAGCGAAGGGGCAAACATTGGATATACCATGAAAAATATGAAGGTTCTTGAGTGATCAAGAGAGAATTCATCACATTAGATGAATTTGAAAAAATGTTTTATCTGTTCTCAAATAGTATGACTGAAAAATCCTTGGTCATAGTAGAATGAGATTTGAAAAGAGTTTCAAATCTTATTCAAACGATCAATGACTATTATGTAGAGTACAAACATAATTTAATATGATAGATGATTAGTACTTAAAAGTGCATTTTTATCAAGGTTTTATATCATCATTTTGCACTTGAAGTATCAATAACTCCTTCACTAAAGCATGTTTTATAATAACATATCTAATAATATAAGATACCTTTAATTTATGATAAATGTTCATCTTAAATGCAGGTCTATCACATAAATAAAAGAATTGATTGATGAGTTGAAGTATTGAAATTGAAAGGACAAATTGATGGCAAAACTTAGAAAAGAAATGTTGGTGCAGTCCAAACTTGAACATTGTTCGGTAATCGGGTCATATCTGGAGCTGTAGATCTCGGATTTAAGTCTACTTTATATGGATGGAAAGGTAAGACATAGGCCTACAACTTTCATGAGGAGCCCAAGATTTAACAAGGCCGTTTTCAAGTCCAAATTGTAGCAACAATGAAGAAATCTGAATCTGTCCTGCAGCCCAGACACTGTTCGGTGTTCAGCCCATAGAGTTTTAGAAGTCCAAATGATCTCCAATTTTTACCCTAGAAAGATGAGACAATTTCCTAGAACTTTCATGATTGAAATCTGTTCAAATTATGACGTTATCAATGAAGTTTTTGGCAGACAAGAAGATAAGAATTGTCACCAAGTCAAGATGTGGCCACCCATTCATCAATTAGTCAATAAATCAATAGTTCTGAATTTTGGCCTATAAAAGGAGGCATTTGCCATGTATTTAGGCATCTTGGTTTTCAGATCAAGATCATGCTCTTGCTCTCTCTTTATATTTTGTAATGTTTAAGTTTTGCTTATATTAATCTCTTGCTTATGCTTTTCATTTCCTTTCCTTGTTTATTTATGTTTCTTTCTTTCATTATGTTTAGCTAAGTTAATTATGTCAAGGTGAAAAGGGTACACTAATGGTGTAAGAATAAGTATAATATAAACTTAACATGGACCTTAATGTTGGATACTAACATGCTTTATATTTGTTATCTTGTTCACTTTTAATACTTTGCTTGTTAAATGGTTAATCTAGATTTATGTTGTATAACACTTGGTACAACAAATACTTGGCACTTTCATAGCCCATACTGTATGGTATAACCGACACTTGAGCTATGAAAGGAACTTGATTTGTTGTTAACATAAGTTATAATCATGAATGCCTGACAACATTTACAAGTATTAGCATTATTCGAATAAGATAATTAATGTAATCATGTTAACAATTTATAATCTGATTGGAACCTCTTTTGTGTATGGTTTCCAATTGAATAAAAAGAGTTTATACTATACTTGTTTGAAATGCCATTAGTGGATCCTCTAACATTGACATTTGTTGTTGCCATTGTTTAATTCTTACGTTAATCTTTCATCTCAAAGTTCTCATCAACTTCTTTTTCTTCTTCATCTATATTATTATCATTATTAATAGTATTATTGGTATTATTATTATTACTACTACTACTAGAAGTATTATTATTGTTGTTGTTGTTGTTGTTGTTGTTGTTATGTTGGTGTTATTTATAATTTATACAATTAACCTCCCTGTGGTTCGACCCCGGTCTTACCATGTTATTGATTACTTCGACACTCCTGCACTTGGGAGAAGACATTAATCTTTTGGTCGTGTCAATAGACATACTGTATGCTTTAATGTTAAATCAGAACAATATTGATGAAAGAATATTAATTACACTAAGAAACTGGTCACTAAAAAGTGAAGTCAAACCGCTAATTATTTTTTTAATATTTGGAGGATCATGACACTTTACTAGACAATGCGCCTGATCTTCAAATATAAATTAATAAATTATTGAATTGATAATAAATTAAATTATTTATTTTATTTAATTCTATTTAATTAGAATTATAATTTATATTTGGGCCAACATATGAAGAACCTAATGGGTCACACACATCAAAAACCATTAATCAGGAATTAAACTATGATGATTTAATTACCTATGACTTAATTAAAATATATTTTAGAAATTACGGACTGGAATATAATTAATACATGGATTATATTTCTATACCAAGAAAAATCAAGTAAGGACTTGATTGAATTAATTTCTAAAATTATCTTGAATTAATATATAGATATTATTCAAGGGGAAAATTGATGTTTTGCCAATTTATAGGGTTTTTTAGATTTCCATATAAATAGTAAGTTATGCTTCTTATTTTTGCAATTATTCCATATAGAGAGATAGTACTCTAGGCATAGCAATCCCTCTATCCTAAATAGGGATTTAGAAGATTTTTCACTAGTGATTCGTATGAATTACCATTGAATGGCAAACAACTGGACGACTTGTGATTTGTAATGACTCAGCCTTTAAAGAATTATTTAAAGCCAAATAAGATTAGACCTTCAGGTAATAAATTCTTAAACAACTCTAGATTTATCCAACGAGATCCTAGGGACTTCTGAATAATTTTGTTTTATTATTTTCATTGTGTGTATGATATTTGAAAACCTAACAAATAAAAATAATAAGATTGAACTATTTAAAATTTTATTATTATTATTTTAGGGATTGAAAACTCAAGTTTTGTCTTAGGCCAAACCTACGACATCCATGAACTAGTTTATTCGTTACCTATCTTTTTAAAGGGCAACCTAATTCTTTGTGTTTAATTTGTGAAGTCTTATGGTATTGTTAAAATGATGTTTACGTGTTATTGTAAGAGTATACATATCATAAAATACATTAAAAAAATAAACAGTTGTAGAGAAAAATAAACAAAGATCACCAAACAAAAGTCGAATTGATGTAATATAAAAACTAAATTATCATTAAGAGAATAATACTCGATCTTGGAGAAGCAATACAAAACAAACTCACTCAATGAAATCTAGAATAAATCAAACAACATTAAAATCTTTATAAAAAAAAACACCCTCAATTTGGATGGTTAAGAGGGGCTACCGGACAAACAACCTATCCTGTTTAATTTTTAGAGCCCGTTTGTCTACGCGTTAGCATTCGCATTTCTTAAAAATCGCACTAATTAGCCGTTTGGTTACAGATTGTGAAAAAATCAAAAACATGGGTCCCACCATTTATATGCGGCAGGACCTCGATTTTTAGGAAGCAGTAAAATAATGCTTTTTTGCAAGTTTTAACATGTGGTTGAACTTTATAGAGATGAGTAATGTGCAAAACACACACTGTTCTCGTTCGGTTCTTGTTTGCTCTTCTCATTCTCATTCGTGTTCTTCCATTTGCATTCATTTCCCTTCCCATCAGCCCAAATTGCGCACAACAACTCCACAGTAAACCATTACTGTTGCACAACCCAAAACATTAACTGATGGCTTCGTCTCTTTTTGCACATTCAATTGTCATTCATTTCTCTTTAATAAAAGGAAATGAAGAACAACAACAACCATTTCCACTGCAAGCAACAACCTCGAAACATATATATAGATCGAGCTTGATTCAAGCACCAGAGCTTAAATTTCCAACGGGTTAGTTCACTGGTCTGTTTTTATAGAAATTTTAATTTAATTGTTGTTTATTGCAGTAAAGATATGTTTATCCCCTTTTGTTAATCACTTGTTGTTTACTCTCTATAGTTATATATGCTAATTTTTCCTTCGTTTCTCCTTATCAACAGAAAAACAAGATGACAAGCAACCTGTGTTCTTGCAATCAACAACCCCACCACAGATATCAACATTGTGCTTCATTCAAACACCTCAGCTGCAATTTCCAACGGGTACTATGCTTACTTCACTGTTTCCCTTGTATAGTAATTTTAAGTTTATTTTTGCTCATTGTAGTGAAATTGACCTGTTTATGCCCTTTTTTAATTCACTTGTATTTTACTCTCGTCAGCCATTACTGCTAATTTTTCATTCTCTTCATTCCCTCCATGTATTTGCAGTTATTTATGTGTTGGTTATTTGTTGTTGTTGTGTGATGCTGATAGCTACCAAGTAAATATACGTAAATTAATGACACAATTAATTTCAGTTGCTAAGTAGAACATCCCCTGCTTTCTATGTTAAAATCATTTTAGTTGTTGTGTGCTGCAGATTGCTAACAAGTTAATAAATGTACATTAAAATAATACTTATATATATATATAAGTAGAACATCCCCTATTTGCTATGTTAAACTGGTATTGTGTGTTGCTAATTGCTAACAACTAAATAATAGTAAATTAAACAAATAATTTCAGTTGCTAATTATAACATCCCCTGCTAATTGATGAAAAAAACTTATAGGTTTATCCCACCGTGGGTAGGTTTTTATATTCTTTCCCTTGTCAAGTTTCTTAGTTCACACTTCACATCATTCAATCTTTTTTTGAACTAGTTCCTTAGTTTCTTGTTTTCATCCCTTATTAGTATTAAAGCTTTTGTCAGCTATAGTGAATTGTGTTTTTAATTCTTTCTTGCATTGTCAACCAAGCTGCTATAGATAATTTCTTTATTTATGTTTTTCATTCCTTGTCAACATTCAACCTTTTGTTATTCTTTGGTTAACCTTTTGCTGCACATGTAATTTCTTGTTCTGTTATTATTGTATTATGGCCTTATCAGCATCCAATCTCTTGTTCATATGGTTAATTGTTTGTTTAATTTGTCATTGCATTGTCAACCATAAGCAATGGATGGATCTGACACACATGATAAAACTTCTTGGAGCAAGGCAATGTTGCACGTGTTTTGTGACATTTGCATTATAGCTATTGAGAGAGGCATGAGACCAAACACACATTTTGACAAAGCTGGCTGGAAATTTGTCGTACAGTCATTCAAAGATCAGACAGGCCTTTCATTATCAAAATCTTAGCTTAAAAACAAATGGGATGGGATTAAAAAGGACTGGAGGGTATGGCAAAAATTAATAACTGAAACTGGAGTTGGTTGGTCTACTGAACTTGGGACCATCTCAGCAACTGATGAATGGTGGCACTCAAAAATTCAGGTTAGTTTGCTGATTTGCAATAGCCTCATAAATTTTTTTTATCATGTTGTATTATTTATTCATCTACTATCAGTCCTAATTACATCTAGCTGTCATTACACAGGAAATGAGAGGAGCAAAGAAGTTTAGGTATGTCGGCATAGAGCCCTCGTTGTGTGCCAAGTACGATATCATGTTTACTAACATAGTGGCCATGGGAGAATATGCTTGGACTCCCTCACAATGACTCTTATCAAATGAAGATAATATGGCTGCTGGAATGAAAAATACAACCAATTAGGATACTAATATGGAAGAAGAAAGTGGCGACTCTGAAGAGGATGCAATCCCTGATTTCACTCGTGATGTAAGCAATATGGTTGGTGGAAGCAATGTCGCAAACAGTACCAACAACCTTAGCAGTTCAAAGAAAAAGGGTGCACATCAGACTGCACCTCAATTTTGAAAAAAGAAAAGGGGAAAAGGTGTGGGAGCAGTACTAGTTGCACGTCTGGATAAACTTGTTGAGACTGTCTCCATGCTTAGAGGGATCACAGCTCCTTGTAAAGATAAAAAAAAAAAAAAGGTTGTAGCATTGAAGAGGTAATGGAAGAACTGCACTCTATTGATGGAGTTGCCTCTAGTAGTGCATTGCATACCTTTGCAACGAAATTCTTCTGTGCAAGGAGCAAGAGGGAGATGTGGGCTGCAATGGGTTGTATTGACAGAAAAATGTCATGGCTGAAAATAATGTTTGACCAACACAGACAAACTTAGATGGACAAGGTCAGTTTTTAACTTTTTACCCTATTCATGTCTTTGCATTTATGTTGAATTCTGTAATCCAGTAACATATTTATTTGTCTGAAATCTTTTCCACTGGTTTTGCAGACTTCCTGTGGTGCAATTGTTGCTAGAATTAGAAGGAGTTGCCCATGTTTTGGTGTATTTTCATAGCTAAGTTTTTGGAACACCACTACCATGTATGTTTTGCTATATATGTATGACTGAATAGTGTTGTTGGGTTGGAATTTCATAGATGTTAATTTCTGAATTGTAGACCTTAAATGTGTGGATGCTTAACTTTGAATGTTATGTTTAGCTTGTTAAAGTACTCTTTTTCAATTCGGTTACTTGAAGTTGAATGGTTGGTGATAATAATTTATGAAACCGAGACTACTGCTTGTTGGTATTATACTTTGAATGTTTGGTTAGTTGCTCTTGAATGGTAGGTTTAGGTTGCTAATTTTGAAATTTTCAGTTGGTGTATGCCACATTTGAATGTTTGGTGCTCTTGAATGGTAGCTTTTGAAAGTTAGGTAACAGTTTTTGGAATATTACTTCCATTTCTATGTATTTGTATATAACTAGCAGTAAGTATGGGAAGTTATTCACTTGCATATTGTCAATTTCTTTGGGTAGAAATTGAATGTGTTAGTACCTGCAATCAAGAGTGGTTGTTTCTAATTGCTAGTGTTGCTGATTGCTGCTATTTATACATTTGTAATAGGTAAGTTCCATTTAATTCATTATGTTGCAGCCGATTTGTTAATGTTATGACATTCATTAAAAGTCAGGTTAGTTTCTTAGGTTTTTAAATGTCTGTTTATGGTGTTCATCGGGATAGTGAAGGGTAGAAAATCGTTAGCTTTGTTAGACCTCTGTCATTGTATATTCTTTTACATAATTTTATTATTGTCTTGTTCAATTTTCTGAAGCAGTATTCCATAAGTAGAACCGGTTTAAATCTTAGGGGAAGGTGGCAAACATGCTTATTATTTATTGACCCATTTTTGTGAAATGAAAAGGGATCCTTAATATTATTGCTCCACGCACAAATCAGTTTTGCAAATGAAATTTTCAATTCTATATGGTACAGTTGACATTATATTTAGCACAATAAATGAAATATTGGAAGCTGGAAATGAAAAGGAAAAATAATTTGTGTGTGAATTGTTCATTGTTTCTGGAATTCACATTTTGGTCTCTTGAAATTCTATTTTTTAGGTTGTTTATAGCAAGTGGAATTAGAAATTTTGATTAGAGATAATAGGCATTTTGGGAAAAAAAAATTCAATTTCACTTTCAAAGGAGGGAAAGGACTGAATTGCAAATAAATATAGCCTTATAAAATTTACAAGCCGAGCAAAATTTCAATAAACGTGGAGAAATGGAACAATATAGTATTTTGGTTTGCATTATCCATTTGTGTTTTTTTGTAACAAGTCATACAATTTTTAAGTCATACAATTTTTAATTATTCACAAAAAAATTTGTATGTCATGATAGATATGGATTCACACTGGTTTTCAGCATTTTTTGACGGGGATTATGATGATGTAATGAATAACGTTGTCGATTACGGTAATTATGGTAATTCTTCTGTAAACGATGGAGATTTCAGTGGTAATCACAGTTCTGATACTGACGACGACAACGATTCAGATGAAAAAGGTGAGTTGTTTTGGGAAAGGGAGTTTGATAATCAGAAATTGATTTTATGCACGGTAGGTGCCATAGCTTTATATTATAATACTTATATATATATAAGGAACCTTGTATGGATTCGTACAACACTAGAATGCAATGGTTGATAGAAATATTACATGGACATTGGACGCCCTGTGTTTAGGATGGATGCGACGACATTTCAAAGTCTGTGCTTTAAACTTGAAAACCAATATGGGTTAAAAGCATCTAGAAGAATGTGTGTTTTTGAAAACGTTGGAATATTTCTTTATACAATAGCTTTGGGTGCTTCCAACAGGGAAGTTCAGGAGAGATTCCAACATTCAAGAGAAACAATTAGTTGGTACTTTAATGAAGTTCTTAGATCAGTTTGTTTGCTCGCTACAAATTTAATTCAACCTACAGATCCTAGATTCGTAAACACACCGCGTGAAATTGTGAACAATCCGAGGTATATGCACATTTCAAGGTAATGTCATTAATCGTATTTGTTGATGGTGATTCGTATTTCATGAATTTGCGAAACTTATTTTTTTAGTCATCTCAAATTGATGTTATTTTACTGGTTTATTGTATATTAGAATTATGTAGGAGCTATCGACAGTACACATGTGCGTGCATGTGTTTCTTCTGAAAATCAAATTCCATTCATCGAACAAAAAGGTGTGCCGACCCAGAATGTTATGGCTGCTTGTAGCTTTGACATGCAATTCACATTTATTTGGGCGGGTTGAGAAGGTAGTGCACACGATACACGAATTTTTCTCAAAGCAATTGATAATCCACGTCTAAAATTTTCTAAGCCACCAGAAGGTAGTAATATGTGTATGTGTATGTATGTGTGTGTGTGTGTGATAATTAATGTTATTTTATTTTATTTTTTTTTGCAATTTTCAATTTAAAAAAATTATATGTATTTACAGGGAAATACTACTTGGTTGATTCGGGATATCCTAATGAAATGGATTTTTAGGTCCAAATAGAGGTCAGAGATAACATTTGCAAGAATTTAGGAGACGAGGACAACCACAAACTCGTGAAGAAATTTTCAACCGTATGCACTCTTTATTACGTTGTATGATAGAACGTACATTTGGAGTTTGGAAAAAAAAAATGGTGAATCCTACAGAATATACCATCCTTTAATTACAAGGCGCAAGTTAGAATTGTTGTCGCATCCATGGCAATTCATAATTACATTAGAAGAACTTCAATGTAAGATGTGGCATTTATGGAGTTCGATCGCCATCCTGATTTTGTGCCCGATGATTTTCTAACTGATGTGGCTCCACATTCACAAAGCCAAGGACACCACAGGCCTTCGCGAATGGATTATGTACGTGATGGGATTGCTGCAAGTTTAATGACAATTATAAATTATTGTTCTAATATGTTTAGGTCTATTTGCAAAAATTTATTGGTTTTAATGTTAGTTCCATGTCACTGTTCATTAATATTATGAATGAAGTCCTTTTAGATAATTATACTGATTAGTACTTAAAAGTGCATTTTTATCAAGGTTTTATATCATCATTTTGCACTTGAAGTATCAATAACTCCTTAACTAAAGCATGTTTTATAATAACATATCTAATAATATAAGATACCTT
>Ga0325414_1000695_pt1 | contig 29134 bp, 13 predicted proteins | sample PopdelMetagenome_8_FD_206183 | JGI IMG/M metagenome (GOLD analysis project Ga0325414, IMG submission 206183) | Populus deltoides microbial communities from Bellville, Georgia, United States - Leaf-PdKOR-R3 | ecosystem: Host-associated > Plants > Phyllosphere > Phylloplane/Leaf | place: USA... | reverse complement strand
ATTTAATTAAGTATGACTTGAAAATATATTTTAGAAATTAAGAACTTGATTGAGTTAATTTATATTTCTAGATTTAGAAAAATCAAGTAAGGACTCGATTAAGTTAATTTATAAAATTGTCCTGAATAAATATATGGATACTATTCAAGAGGAAAATTGATATTTTATTAATTTATAGGTTTTTTATATTTTCATATAAATTATAAGTTATGACTCTTATTTTTTATGGTTGTCTGTTAGATAGAAGAACTACTTAAAGAGCTAGTATTCTAGGCATAATAATCTCTCTTTTCTAAATAGAGATTTAAGAGATTTCTCATTGGTAGTTTGTATGGATTATTGTTAGAGACCACATAATTGAACGACTTGTGGTTTGCAACAATCCAACCGTTAAAACAATATTTGGGAACGTTTGGTACTGCGTTTGTACCTGCGTTTCCTCCAAATTTGAATTTTTTTTTTTTTTTGCTAAAATTGAATGCGGTTTGTACTTTTTGGATCGTTTTGATGTGCTGATGTCAAAAATGATTTTTAAAAAATAAAAAAAATCATTGGCATGCATTTCGGCACGAAAAGCTATTTGAAAAGCACCCGCAACCACACTGCCAAACACGCTCTAAAGATATTCAAGTAATAAATCTCTAATCAACTTCACATCTTTTAAATCTTAAAGATTCCAAATAATTTTATTTTATTATTTTTAATATTCGGATCGATCTCAACATCTATCATGTATAAAAAAGCTGATTTTTAATCTTATGGTTAGGTGCTTGCTTTTGTGGGGTCGTTTATGCGAACTGGCAGACACTAGCCGTTAATACATCTTGAGAAATTCTACTTAAGCTGTCTGACTGCGTAGGAGAAAACACTTTGCCTGACCGACCACAAGGAGAAAGTAGAGCAACAATTGGATGAGGAGTTTGAAATGTGGCTCAGGGTCGGTTGCTAGTGGGAGAAAAAGAAAGAGGACGACACCCCCACTGTGATTGAAGCTTCCGTTTATGACGAAAGCCGTGATCACACATCGCATAGCTGTTCATGGCCACCCAACCAACACAATTTTCCAACCTGCTCAACCCACGTCTCAGAACCCCAAGGGAAATCAAGAACCATTTTAGTTGATGCATGAGTCCACGTCAACTGAAGTATACTGTTGCATCGATTGTAAATTTCTATCAATTATTGTTTACAGTGACTTGGTAGAAACAGAAGAATAGGTGGTGACAAGATATCTGAGTGGTTTATGGTGGTGCATCCATAATGTGTTGTGTTTACAAATTTTTAGACATTTTCAAAGGCATATTAAAGGGTTTTGATAGTTGAGAAACAACATGCTGCTAGGATAGTTAGTACAAGTTTCTAGACTGATCTATGGAGAACCCAACAATAATCAAAGTCTAACCACTCACAAGTCAGACCTACTTAACAAACTCAACAGATAACATGTCTGAGTATAAGTCTGGACTCTGGTTCAACTTTCCAAATTTGTTGTTATGAAGTTAGGGCACTAGGCTAATGAGTGCAACAAACTAGAAAGTTATCCGGGTAATAATTTGTTAATAAAGGATCATGCAAATGATGTGGTTGATTATATTTATAATGACTCGGTTAGCAATGAAGAGATTTTGTGTGGAGATTGTGGTGCCAACCTAGTCATTTGAAAGAATCTGCTAACTTCCAATGATGATTCAAAAAAAAATGGAGGCGTACTGACATCTTCTACTCAGTATACACCATAAAAGATAAGGTTTGCAATTTAATAATAGATAGTGGTGTTGCAAGAATGTGGTGTTCGTGAAGGCAAAAAAGAAGATCCAATTAAAAACAAAAAGCCACCCCAAGCCCTACAAGATGACTTTGCTAAATAAAAACACTAAGTTAATTATGGATATGCACTATCTCGTTTTATTTTCTATAGGTAAGAGATATTTTAATAATATTTGGTGTGATGTGATGCCTATAGATACGTGTCATCTACTATTAATATTTGGTGTGATGTGATGCCTATAGATACGTGTCATCTACTATTGGGCAGGCCATAATGATATGATAAGAATGCATACAGGACAAACAATATAATACATATACCCTTAGTATAAAAGGGAAGCATATAATATTGATGCCTAGGAGAGATAAGGTTGTTGTTGAAAACAAGGGTAAAAATATATTGTTTTCATCCAAAATTATGGAGAAGGAAAGAAAGGAGAAGAAAAAAAAGAAGAAAAAAAAAGAGAGAAGGTGCAAAGTCTGGGAGGAGTTTTAGGAAAACAATATTTTTTCTACTTAGTTTAGAAAAATATTTTCTTTTACAGTTATTTTATTTTTTCTAGTTTGTTTAGTATTGAAATGACGTGATGTTAATTTTGTTTTATGCATATACACAAATTTGATGAATAATTACACAATCAAATATGTTTTTTTAAAAAAAAAATTGACAACACCTCTCCTATACTGGAGACTATCCAAATTAATCAAACCTACAAATATTGACAAGATATATGCCACAAACCGGTTGATTTTATTTTATTTATACCAAAAATAATTTATTCTTGTATATTCAACTGCCATCTATATAAATTTAACAATAACAATTAAATTCAATAAAACAATCAAACACTCTATTATGCAATATATACAATAAAATTGAGATAAAACAATTAAATTTATTATATATTCAATTAACATTTATATGAAAAATTTAAAAATAATCCATTAAAATTCAACAAAACAATCAATCATTATTGCAATAAAAACAATAAAATAGGCAAGTCAAAAAAACAAAACTACAGACTTTAGGAATGAAAAATGCTTACTTTAATAGTGCATTTATTTTTAGACTTTATCTACGTACAATACAAAAAAAAATAAAAATATACTGTTAATAAACCGAAGAAAAGATGAAAAATAGAAAATCATAACAAGTGAGGAGAATCACAATACATACCTTTTAAACTTTGAAGATCAAGATAAAATGAGAAATTGAAGCACAATCACTTGAATTGAGAGGAAAAAACAAGAAGTGATTGAAGAAAATTGAACAAAAGGAAAAAATGAATTGAAGGGGCTCTCGTTAGGATTTATACTGTGTTTTTACCGACAGATTGACCGATGGACTATTAAATAATATTGTTTCTAATTAATCCATCGGTGATTCTCTTAGTGAATTCACCTTGAAATGTTCATTTCGCTCTAAATTTTTAAAAAAACTCTTCAGAATTTTCGCAATCCGTTGCTAATTCCCCTGCTAATGTGAAATAGTACACACGATCAGAGATGCATTAATTACCCATGCTTTAAAATTCACATTCCATCTGTAATTCCCTTGGTAACCTGTAACTAACACAAAGGACTTTAATTGACATCACCGACTTGGGAGGTGAACAGTTCCATTTGCCTCTGGATAACATCGACGGATAAAAAACCATCGATGTTTCCATTGGTGATGTGTGAACATTTCCCGTTGCCTTTGTAAAACATCGACGATCAAGAAATCGTGGTGTTTATTATAGAATGTATATATCTGAATAGGAAATTAATGTAGGATTATTCCAATGTTGTAATCCCTACATTACTGTCGTGTTCTGCCACATATATATGAATAGGAAAAGTTGGCTAAGGCACAACCTAAGCCATTTTATTATTCTCAACTTGGTATCAGAGCCCTAAACAAATTAAAACACTTTCTCTTCTCTGTCCTATGGACTTCTCATCCCAGCCGCAAGCTGCCTCCCTCCCTGCAGCACCAGTGGTGCCAGCTTCCTCTTCTACTGCAGCCCCTGCCTCCTCCAACTCCTATGTTCTGTCGTGGCCACAGCTTACAGATGGTGGCCAAGCCCCTGTTCAACCCAACCAATTCTCCTCTGCTACAACCTTCCTCTTCTGCTGCTGCTACTGCAAATTCTGTCGCCAACATTGTCTCCCTCTCCCACACTCACCAAGTCATCTCTCTCAAGTTAACAAACACCAATTATCTATAATGGCGAATGCAGATGAAGCCATATCTCCTAGGTCAAGGAGTTTTTGGCTTTGTTGATGGTTCAAACTCTTGTCCCTCTCCACATGTTCTTACTGTTGATGGTACCTCTCTTTAGGTAAATTAGTTCTTTCTTCGTTGGAAACAACAGGACCAACTCATTCTAAGTGCTTTGCTTTCTTCTCTATCCGTAGAAGTTCTCCATCTTGTTATTGACTGGCAAACTTCAAGTTCTGTTTGGCGCCCACTTGAGCAAGCTCCAGCTTCCATATCCAATTCGTGTATTATGCAACTTCATGGCTCCCTTTAAGCTCTTCGACAAGGTGATGAGTCGATAACTCAGTTTATGCAAAAGGCTAAGGCGTTATTTAATGAATTAACTATTGTTGGTCAACCGGTATCGCTAGAGGATTTCAACTTATATGTGTTTCGTGGCCTTCGAAGAGAGTTTAAGGACTTAGTAACAAGTCTTGTGACCAAAACAAAGCCTCTCTCGTATGCTGATCTTCATAGTCATCTTCTAACACATGAATTCCTTCACAAAACACCCCTTTCATCCATAGAGTCTACTGTCATCAATACACCTCTGCTGCCCACGCCCAACACCCCTCCTATCGTTTTCTTTTCTCACCGCCGGTCTCCTGGCAATTTTGCACGTATAGAAACAAGTATTAGTCAAAGGAAGGTGGCGAGAATCAACAAACCATTTGTGGCGGCCTCCGGCTTCAAAAACATCAGATTCATACTTTTCGACTTTTGTCTTCAGAAGTAAGGAGAATGACTCTATCTTAAGGGAGTAATGCATTGAAGGTAGATCTCTTTCGGATCTTTTGACTCCTGAAAAAGAAAAGGAAACAATTTGGAGGCTGAAAACTCATCTATGATTAACGAGAAACCAGCGGCATGCATATCAGAATTCTTGTATGATAGGATCAACTTTTGTAGGTCATGATATACAAAAGTGAAAAGCATCATATACATGACAGATCACTAACAACAAACCGAAAGAAAAGAGTTCCAAAATATGAATAAGAAGCATACCACGTCCTCCGGAGCTCATAGAAACGCAGTTCTCTTTCTTGCTCTCCATTGCAGAATACGTAATGTGACTCATGGCCAAAGGGATCAATTAGACAGAAAGCCTGAACCTAAGGATGAGCAAACTAAATTGGTGATCATAGCATTGCCTGATAGAGTTTGCTTATATAGAAAATTGACAGATGTAGACATTAGACTAATAAAATGATCAACTTGAAAATTTTGACAGTTAAAAAAGACCATAGCTTAAACATTGATTAATTAACAAGTCATTTTAAGGTCCAGTTGAAACAAGTTCACATGGCTATAGGGATTAATTAACAAGTAATTTTAAAGTCAGCCCGAGCCAAGTTCACAGGCTATAGGATAATCAGAGAATAAAATGAAAGGGTCTGAAAAATTGACAAATAAATAAAATTCGTTCACAAAGCAGATGAACAATAATCGATTAAACAAAGATTTTGAAGAGCTGGAAGGAATAGAGAACTTGATCTATTTTTTAAATAGATCAAGTTGTTGACAGTTTCTATAGTTGATTACTAGAAAGCAATTCGTTTAAGTGTTTCATCAATGATTGATTATAAGGGAGTGAATAGAGGACTAATGTCATAGAATATTGAGTTCCACACCAGGCAAGTATCCAGGCGCATTTCACCCGAAGAACATAGGAGAAAAAAGGATTAGATAGGGAAAGTCGACCGCTCAAAATGAACTGTCCAATCTTGTCCAAAATAAAAACAAGAAGCATACCAAGTCCGCTGGAGCTCATAGAATCGCAGAACTTGTTCTTGTTCTCCATTGTAGAATACGTACTGTGACTCGTGGCCAAAGTGATCAATTAGACAGAGATCCTGAACCTAAGGATGAGCAAACCACATGGGTGATTGCATGCATTACCTGATAGAGTTTACTTTTATAAAAACAGACAAGTCTAGACATCAGACATATAAAATGATCAACTTGAAAGTTTTGATAGTTAAAGAAAGACCATAACTTAATCGTGATTAATTAACAGTTCATTTAAAGTCTTTGAGACAAGTTCACATGGCTATGGGACAATCAGAGAATAAGATGAACGAGTCCGAAACTTCGACATCACATTCACAAATAAATGAAAGTCGTTCCACACAGTAGATGAACAATAATGAATTAAACAGGGATTGTGAAGAGTTAGGTGAGGGATTTTGTTTGATCTTGAAAGTAAATATGATTTTTTATTTTTCTAAAAAACAGAGAAATTATTCTACTAGTTGGGAATTAATTGATCGATTGAATTAAATGAATTAGTCAATAATGATGTCGTTCCACACAGTAGATGAACAATAATGGATGAAACAGAGATTGTGAAGAGTGAGGTGATGGGTTTTGTTTGATCATGTTGATGTTGAAAGTAAACATGATTTTTTATTTTTTTGAAAAAAAAGAAAATTATTCTACTAGTTAGGAATTAATTAACCGTTGAATTAAATAAATTACTCAATTAATTCAAAAACGTTCGACTAATTTAGTCTGTAAAATTACTTTGCCTATTTAAAATAGGTTTTTTTAGTTAGTTTAATTCATTAATTGTCTAATATTTTAAACTTATAAATAGACTTGTAATTAGAAGTATAGAGTATCTATATAATAAAGAGAAAATATGTATAGAAAAGAAAAACACTTAATAAAACATTCCGTCCTCTCAAATATTCTTTTTGTTTTTTTAATTTTGTTTTTTTTTTCATAAATTACTACCACACTAATTTTCTTCCAAGACTTGATTTAAATGCCTGGAGATTTTACTTTTAATGAATGAAAGGAGAGTCATTTAAGGAGAAATTTTATGGTATTCTATAAATAAAATAAAAAAGCATAATTAATGTATCTAACTCAAAGAAGATAGAAAGAAAATCAAGATGGATGACGTTCACTACATAATGTGGTGCATCTTCATTAGGGATTAATGTATGCTCTAGAATCCCAGTATACCGGGAACTGGCGTCTCGTTGTGTTTGGAACCCAAACGAAATTAGCTTGTTTGTTTATGTTTATTTATGCGTTTTGAGTTATGGTTAAAATAAAAGGCAGTTAAAGTAATATTTTTAGTTTAAACTGTAGTTTAAAATGCATAAAAAACGCATAGATAAACACGTTTTATTATATTTTTCTAAAAAGATAATCGGATTTTTTCACTAACCGAAGGTGTGATAGTAAAGTCTAAGATCATGTTTGATATTGTAGTCTAGATTTTTTTAAATAGCTTTAAATTAATTATTTTTTGTATTTTGTAATTGTTTTAATATTTTGATATCAAAAATAAATTTTAAAAAAATATTATTTTAATATATTTTTAAAAAAACTTTAAAAAACCATATGTATTATATTAGAAAAAAACTAGTATATTGATCAACGCTCGGCAACGGGTAATATATCATTTTTTTTTCAAATGTCAAAAAATATATTGAGTATAAAGAATGTTTTAAGTCCATTAGGTTTGTATCCATGTCAGAGCAAGACCCAAGCGACTTGGTCATGCCAGACCCAAGCATCTTGGATCTGGAGGTCATGCTAGACATAAAAACCTTCCAGACCTAAGGCAGCCATGCCTAATTAATTTTTTTATAATAATAATAATAACAACAACAACAATAATTTTTAATATTACCCTTTAAATTAAATTTATGGTTTTTTTCGATAGTAATAATATTTTTTTAAAATTTATTAATAATTATATTAATAATAATATTAAACATGTCTAACCTAAGTTCTTATAATTTTTAATTTTACCTTTCAACTCAAATTTATAGCTTTTCTTCAATAGTAATAATATTTTTTAAAAAACTTTATTAATAATTATATTAATAATATTAACAATAATAATAATTTCTAATTTTATTAAGAATTATACTAATAATATTTTTTCAAATTTATAATAATATTAAACATGTCTAATTCAAGTTTAAGTGGATCTGGCATGCTTGCCGGACCCACAGTGGTTGGGTCTGGTCAGCATGCCAAACTCATGGATATTGAGTTTGACAAGAATATTAGACCTGTTTTCTTTCCTCTTTTTCTTTTTTTCTCTTCATCCCCTCAAAAATCACACTGAACATTTAGAATTTTAGAGTTGTATTTGAACTGTTTCAATAATAATAATAAAAAAAATCTTTAACCTAAAGGTTAAAATTTTATGTCACGAAGAACCAATCAGTATTTATATTATAGTCTAAAAAACACGAACGAATCATTCTATTTTTAATCATTCTTTTAATATTAAATATATCCTATATAAAAAAACTCACCATTAACTACATATTTAACAAGTTTTATTTATAAGACTGCTCTAATCCATAATTATCTCAATTTTGATGAACAATAAAAAGATAAAAGTATAGTTTTCTTCATAATTATCTTCCCGCGTGCCAACAGTGCCATCCTATTCTAGAAAGGAAACACTAATTATAACAATTAACGACTTCCCTCGCTCCCGGTCCATTCCGATTTCCCAAGTTCTTTCTTATAGTAGCCAGCATCAGCAACACATAGAGAGAGGTGTTAAAAAGCTCTAGCGAGGGACCTTATAAATTCCCCTCTCTTTCGCTTAATTCTTTCCACTTTCTCTCTCTACCTGAAGTAAACGAAGCGACAACGTCCTCTTGCGTTTAATTGGTAATTTATAATTTATCTACAATCTTCTTTTCTTTTTTTGTTTTGATCTGTTCTAGTTGGATAATTGTTTTGTGATAATCGATTCTGTCGTTTCGTGTCTCAATTTCTGATTTCCGAGGCTGGAAAGTTAAAAAGTTGTTATTTTTTTTGTTGTTGTTAGGTTTTGTTAATGGTTAGTTTTGGCTAATCGACGCTAGATTGTTTGCATTCAGTAACAAAAGCAGTAATTTTGAATGCAGCACAATGAATTTCGAGCTAAAAAGGGGGTTAATTTTGTTAAGTTTTGGCTAACCGAAGCTAGATTGTTTGCATTCAGTAACAAAAGCAGCAATTTTGAGTGCAGCACAGCAAATTTCGAGCTAAAAAGAGGGTTTGTTTTTGTTAATTTTGTTAAGTTTTGGCTAATTGAGGGTTATTAATTTTGTGTATTGGTTAGAGAACTTTAAGTTAAGATGTCTAAAAGATATTGGCAACTGAAAGTGATTGGAGTGTACGAATGAAGTGCAAGGTTTATAGCGCATACATGTGTTCTTCTGCGTGTACGATTAAGTATCGCTAGTTGGTGAGGGCTTGGCCTTTATTTTTTTCTCCCTCGGAACATGAGTTTTTTTATGTTAAGCTAGAGTTTGATGATTTCATGTGTGGATGATTATTCTTGATGTCCTGACTTGACCTAGCTTTGGAACAGCATTGTTGAGGTGTTGTAATCATGTATGGGCGTAGTGTTCCGAGGATGTGTAAAAACACCAAGTATTATGAGGTTCTTGGCGTGTCAAAAAGTGCAAGTCAAGATGAAATGAAGAGGGCTTATAGGAAAGCTGCCATAAAGAATCATCCTGATAAAGGTGGAGATCCTGAATAGGTAGTTTATTAAAAACCGCTTTATTTGAGTTGTGTAAGGAGTATGTGATGCCCATTCGGCTCTGAACCATATTTGAATTGTGCCTGGTAGCCAAGTGCTAGAGGCGCTCACATCTGCGTCTGGCCGAGGCAAGGGTGCATTGGAGTCATGACTTGTCAATCACATCATGATGATTCTAAATGAATAGTTGCTGTCATGGTTTTTCAGTTCTTTCTTTTTAAACCTCTGGGTGCTTGTTTGCTATGGTTGTGGATGCTATTTACTTTTAGGAAGTAATAACTTTTATTTCGTATTATAACTAAAACTAGGTTGCAAAAATATCGATTTCACTTTAGGAAAGTCTGAATGTCTACGATCCATGTACAAGAAATATGTGACATGTAAAGATTAAAAATTTGGTTGAAGACCATGCATGGATCTCTGGGTGTTGAATTTCCTTCATCATCAAGATAAAAACACAGTGCTAACAAGTTTGCAATGGTTTGTGTTTTGTTACGATCATCTATTTATCAACTTCTAGGGCTATTGTTGCAAAATCTGAAAGTAAAGGTGTTCATTAGCATAGTGTGATTGATCTAGTCTGTTTATGTGTGCCTTCTGACACTCATCTATTGATCATTTTTTACCGGTTCAAGGAGTTATCTCAAGCTTATGAAGTCCTTAGTGATCCAGATAAAAGAGAAATTTATGATCAATATGGTGTAGATGCACTTAAGGAGGGAATGGGAGGAGGTGGTGGTGGTCAAAGTCCATTTGATCTTTTTTAATCATTTTTTAGCAGAGGTGGTTTTGGCGGTGAGGCTGAGAGACTCTTGATGCATTTTGCTTTTTATTGACTAATTTTCTTAGATAAAGGTTCTCAAGGATCTTATTTTTCAGGTGGTGGAAGCTCAAGAGGAAGAAGGCTGAAGCAAGGTGAAGATGGAGTGCACTCTCTGAGGGTTTCCTTAGAGGACTTGTACAATGGAACATCCATGAAACTCTCTTTCTAGAAACGTTGTGTGTGCCAAATGTAAAGGGTATGTTCTTTTACCTTAACTTTATTAGCTCGCTTGAAAGTTGTTTTTGCTCATGTGGCCCTCACCAGTTCTCTTTTAATAGTTTGCAAGTTGCAGTTTCATTGATAAGATTGGCTGTATTTTTCTTCATACCTCACCACCCTGTTTTTTTTTTTTTTTATACCAGCCTGGGTTTGTTTTAAACCTTTTTGTCTAGTGTGTAGGTGGATGGACTTTTGTTTTTATATGTATGCTAATATTTCAGGAAAGGTTCAAAGAGTGGAGCCTCTGGGACATGTCATGGCTGCCAAGATTCCGGAATGAAAGTTCCAATTCAACAGATCGGATTGGGCATGGTCCATCAAATGCAGCAGCATGTGTGTCCTGAATGCAGAGGTTCAGGTTATTGACTGAAACAGATTTCTTCCCCTTTCTTCATTTTTGCTCTATTTCCATTCTGAAATGCATCTATCATGGTTGCAGGTGAGCTCATTAGTGAGAAGGATAAATGCCCCCCTATGCAGAGGTAACAAGGTGACACAAGAAAAGATGGTGCTGGAGGTGCATGTTGAGAAGGGAATGCAACATGGCCAGAAAATAGTTTTGGAAGGTCAAGCTGATGAAGCTGTAAGTAAAGTCAGATTGCATTTTTTTAAAATATGAAAGATGGAAGGAAAAGATAAGCGTTCTTTTTTTCTTTTTTTTTTCTTTTTTTTTTTTGGGGGGGGGGGGGGTACCATAGGATGCCCCTTGGACAAGATTTTAGTTTTTAAGAGTTCCAAGAACCAGCATTGTTGAGGTTTTTGTTTTCTGTTCCTGCTAACTGGTGCAAGAATGGACACATTTTATTATCAATTTTCTGAATGCCCACATTGATGCGGTTGCAACACTTCAGAATCATTTTGTGAATGCATTTGAAGATAGTGGTTGGTCTGCAATTTAATTCTTGCCATTAGACTTTAATATAATTTTTAGTTCTACGTTGTTCCAATAATGTCTATAGTTTAACAGAATTTTCTCTTATGCAATTGCATTAAACAAAATTTTATTTTTCATCATGTCATTTGCAGCCTGACTCAATTACAAGGGGATGTTGTTGTTGTATTGCAATTGAAAGAGCACCCCAATTTTGAACGGAAATTGGATGATCTCTATGTGAAATGCACTACCAGTTTAACTGAGGTTTTGTGTATCAGTTTTCCCTTACTCATCTTGATGGTCGGCAGCTTCTATCAAATCAAATCCTGGCGAGATCATAAAACCTGGTGTTACTTGTAAATTTATTCTTTGAATTTCATTCTTCGCTCCTCATTCTTGATCACTTGACATCCTTCTGAATTCAGGTCAGTACAAAGCAATTAATGATGAAGGAATGCCACATTATCTCAGGCCCTTCATGAAGGGCAAGCTTTATATCCGTTTTAATGTGGAGTTCCCTGACTCTGGGAGTCTAACCCCTCAGCAGTGCGAAGAGACAATAATGCATGATGTCAATATGGAGGAGGAGAAAAGGCACAAACAGCAGCAGCACCAGCAGCACCAGCAGCAGGAGGCATATGATGAGGATGAAGAACCATCCACGTCCTGAGTGCAGTGTACCAACATTAAGCCATTTATTACTGTTTCTCTGTCAAGCTGAATTCTGCAACGATGGGTTAGCATCGATTTATAATCTGTAGTGCAAAGACATAATTTGTTTCACATATTCGTCTTCTCAAGCTAATTATATTAAATCTGTAGTGTTTCTGTTGATAATAGGCATATAAAGAACTGAATGTTGATGATAACTAGAAAAACAAAGAATAGAGAACTTACAGCAAAAAACAAAGGGCAGAATGTTTTTCATAGATTATTGTCATCCCTTAGCTTTTAGCTTTTATTTATAGATAAAATCAATCACAATACAATTAAGAAATTCAACTAATATAAACTCTTTTATTTAAAGAGCTATGTAACTTATCTAAATAAGTTTCAAATATTAGCTAAATAATATTAAGATAATGATGTTATTAACAAATAAATATTAATGAAAAATAACATATGACTGAGACATTAATTTTAGCTTTGATGCCATAACTTAGTTAGATTCTGCACCCTCACTTCATGTTGTGTATTTATGATTGGTGTTATCTATCTCCGGTTAGTCTCAAGTTTTTGACAATAAAATTAAGATGTACCAATATTCATAATAGACATAAAAAGATTCATAGATGTTTTATTGCGTGTACTATCCCAAAATTTTGGCTCGTCATAATTATCATCATCTTGCCCAATCAAATCATGTGCTATGCTGTTGCGGAGTCGCAACTTATTTGTGATCAAGAGAGTGAGTTCTGGGTATCTTCCCCTCAAATAATAAAGTGTTAGCTTGTTTTTGTTGTGTCTGGAAATGAATTTGTGAGACCAACTAGCGAAAGACTGGTGGGATCTTCTTTAAATTTTGTTTTCTTAGTTTATTTTATCTTGGCATGCATGCCAGTGCGGAGAGATCAGGAGCACTCCTGGTTGCTCTTTTCGTATATCTGTTTCCCTGGTTTCGTCATTTTGGTCCTGTTGTCAAGATATTTCACTGATCTTCACTATTATTTAAATTGCTGAAAGCCTGCTTCTAAGGGATTTGCCATCAGCTCGCGGCATGTTTGCTTCCTTCAATTGTTCCTGATATGCATCTACTTTGAAGGCATAAACTGCTGTAAAGTCTCGAGTCACAGCCCTAAGCTAACAAGTTGTTTTGTTGCCTGTATTGGCTTTCTGATATTTCGCAGGAGGGATGCGAGAAACATTTAGGTCATGTTTACTTGTGGAATATTTTTCAGTTCTTAAGAAAAAAATTTCTAGGAAATCGAAAATTATAGAGAATACATCAAGTAGTTTAAAATGAGATTTGTTTCCTCGAAACATTTTTTTCTAATTAAAATTTTATAGAAAACAGGAAAAGGGGTTTTGTTTATTATCAAATTTTCCATAATAAAAAACACAAGTCTCACTTGATGCTTCTGCTTATATCTCTTGACTCTTGTAATCCTAAATGCACTCCAGACAGCGTCATTGTTAACATACTTGTATAGAACTTTTTTTTTCTAAAAGCAAACATAATCAATTTCTTTTCTTTAAAAAATAATTCCGTCATTTGTGTAAAATCCATGTGGAACTTTCTTTCACTAATAAATGAACACGGACACAGACATGCATGTCAAAACATACCTACCACATAAAAAATAAAAAAAAAAACCCCACCCCAGTATCCATCCTATGGAGATTTATATAAGATTTATAGGATTAGACAAGATATACAAGCTGCTCTAGACACATATATTAATAATAATAATAATAAAAAAAAAACGTTTTGGTTTGGTCATAAATTTTATGTCTCGGCATACAAGTTGGCTCAGCGGAGCTCACTCCATCGTGGGCTTCGGTTGCAGCCGGCAGCAAGATTTGAGTTCGGTGGTTCGGACAATCATCAGGCATATGAAAGCAGTCAACTTGAGACTTGAGACGACCACGCCAAAACGTTTTTTCTATGGGTAGGTGGGGATTTTTTATTTTTTATTTTTTTGGTGTTAGGTATGTTTTGTTATAAGTGTGCGTGCTGAATGAATTAATCGAGTTGTTGGTTTAAAACATCATTAGATCTTGTACTCCATCTCCTTGGTGTTCATATTGTATAATGCCCTAACCAAAGCATGTGTTCTTTTAAACCTCCAGCATGAGAACACAACCAAGAATTCAATAATTGAGATTTCTGAAATGGCCGTGCATGGAGCCCAATACTGGTGGTCACTGACATCAACCATGGACGCATTTGATTGTTTATTTATGGCAAAGCAAATTGCAGACGTAAGGTGACGACGATGAGTGATGATTTTAACATGCAAGCTACTTGTTTATGTCAGACTGTACCTTGTTCTGCTGGAGTGCAAATGGAACATGAGTTTCTAGTGAAGATGGTTCTTGTTCACCCAAGAATTTGCCACTGTTTTGTGTGCTCAGGTTTTTTTCCCCCCCGGTAGTGAGGGATATATCTTAAGATCAATTGAGTTTCCTCCTCCAACGATTTTGGAAGCTTATATATGGTGGCAGCCTAGTATATTGAATACTGATGGGCTAATGATACTGGCAATTTTCACAAAAAAGAGGAAGATATGATCTTAATTGGTGTCTTAAGGAGAGAAATCGTTGTTAATCATTCCGTCTTTAAAACAAGAAACAGGGTAGTTCATACTTCATTGTAGCAATTATTAATTATTAAGACGCGCATCCAGGTAACATGCACCTCTTAATTGACCATTCAAAAGGTCATCAAATTGATATCTTGACAAGACACATTGGAGAATTCTTATGATATCAAACTTGTAATTATTTAATATGATTCGAGAGAGAGAAAAATATATTTTTTTTATTCCATCGCTCTTTTTTTTTAATTAAAAATTACTTTTTAATTCTCTCTTGTTTTTCTCTCCTTTTATTTTTATTTATATAAATATTTGCTTGAGCACTTTTTTATCTGAGGATTTCTTTCATGGACTAAATCTCAATCAAAACTTAGCTATCATATGCATTTTTGTTGATATATTTATAAGAGATTATGATATAAAAAATAAATCTACTCAGTGCCGCGCGCCATCTATATATGTCTAACACTTCAAATATACATTTTCTTCGATGGAAACCATACAACACTAAAGATTCTGCAATACACATAGCAATCCCATATATCCTTTGGTAGGCAGACCCTTCAGATCTCACCTATAAATGCAACTTGACCACGCATCCCAATTAAATTAAGTAAATTTCCATAGACTTATTGTAAAACGTTTTTTTAAAAAAAAGTGCAAAGCTAGCAACTTGAGAAAAAAAGTTTTTTTTTTTTTTTTTTTTGACCTAAATGACTTGCGTAGATTAGATACGAGATGGCCCAAAGTTAATTAGGCTTTGAATTTTATTTTTTTTTAAGAATTTTGGATGATAATAGGTGAAGGGATATGATTGTCCGTACTCTTCTAGTGGTAGTTTCCAAGAAGGATCTTCAAAAAGTTTAGTAATACAAAGAGCTCCTCTCTTAAAGCATTGTTTCGGTGAAGATGTGACAAAATATTCAATTCAATGTTTCCACTTAGAACGCGGGTTCAAGTTACATGTGAATGTAAGGATTTATAATACTTGGGATTTAAGTTAGGTTTAAGGAGGATAACTTCTATTTATCCACGTATTTAGATGTAGGTTTGCTTATGATTAATAACAAAATTTTATGAACTTTTGGGTCATGTTTTGATGTGTTAGTGTCAAAATTAAATTTTAAAAAGTAAAAAAATATATAATATTTTGATGTATTTTCAAGCAAAAAACACTTTGAAAAATAACATTTACCACAATTACAGACACACTCATACACACACATTATAGATGATTTGAGCATACATAAGTTGAAAATAAAAAAAATAGATATAATTTTCATTTTAACATAACATTTTGGTTTTCTTTTTCTAATTTAATCTTGATGACAATACCAAATTCGAATTGAATGACAAGGTTGTGCTCTGTAGGGATGAAGTTGTAAGCCAAGTTATTAAACCCGACCCGGCGGATCGACCCAGTGGCTATACCGGTCCGGGTTTAATAAAAGACCGGCTGGGGCAACAGTCCAATCAAACCCGAGCGACCCGGCGTTGACCCATGACCTGAGCGAACCCGGATGAGACCCGGTGTTTTTTTTTCAAATGTGGGATTTGAAACCCATTAGTATATATGCTTTATGTTCCCAAGAAAAAAGTCATGTTTTTTCAATGTGGGATAAAAAAATCTTTTGGTTTAAATGCTTCAACTTAAAAGGATAAAGTAGTATCTTTTCAATGTGGGATTTGAAGCCCTTTTGTATATATACTATATATTCCCAAGAAAAAAATCATGTTTTTTCAATGTGGGATAAAAAACCTTTTGGTTTAAATATTTCAACTTCAAAGGATAACATAGTATCTTTTTGAAGTGGGATTTGAAGCCCTTTCGTATATATACTATATGTTCCCATGAAAAAAGTTATGTTTTTTCAATGTGGGATTTGAAATCCATTAGTATATATACTCTATACTCCCAAGAAAAAAATCATGTTTTTTCAATGTGGGATGTTTAAATATTTCAACTTCAAAGGAAAACATAGTATCTTTTTTAAGTGGAATTTGAAGCCCTTTCGTATATATACTCTATGTTCCCATGAAAAAAAATATGTTTTTTCAATGTGGGATTTGAAACCCATTAATATATATACTCTATATTCCCAAGAAAAAAATCATGTTTTTTCAATGTTGGATAAAAAATCTTTTGGTTTAAATACCTCAACTTAAAAGTATAATATAATATCTTTTTAATGTGGGATTTAAAACCTTTCGTATATATATTCCATGTTCCCATGAAAAAAGTTATGTTTTTTCAATGTGGGATTTGAAACTCATTAGTATATATACTCTATGTTCCTAAGAAAAAAAATCATATTTTTTCAATGTGAGATAAAAAAACCTTTTGGTTTAAATACTTCAACTTAAAAGGATAACATAGTATCTTCTCAATATGGGATTTGAAGCCCTTTCGTATATACACTCTGTGTTCCCAAGAAAGAAATTATTTTTTTTCAATGTGGGATTTGAAACCTATTAGTATATATACTCTATATTCCCAAGAAAAACGTTATGTTTTTTGAATGTGGGATAAAAAAACTTTTTATGGTTTAAATACTTCAACTTAAAAGTTTAACAAAATATCTTTTAATATGGAATAAAAAAAATTTTAAAATATTCTTTTAAACTTCATTGTTTACAATATGTATAACTTATATTTATATAGATTTTTTCATATGAAATATTAAAACTTTAATTTTTTTTTAATTTTTCCAGGTTGATCCGGGTTGACCCATGAAACCCGGGACCCGGCCCCTTGACCGGGTCAACCCCCAAGCCGGGTTTAATAACTACGGTTGTAAGGCCCAAGTTTTGGACCTAAAGCCTAGAAGGCCTAAAGCCTATAAGTTCATTCATAGTCCCAAACCCAAGTATAAGTAGGGGTTTTCCTAGTCAGAAAAGAAAAAAAAAAGAAATAATTATTTAGAAAGACAAAACGTAAGAGCACACTAACATCTCTTAAGCCTCCTCTACTCTGAATAATCAATCATTCTATTTGGTGGATTTTATTTTGGTTTAGGGTGTTGAGTGTCAATAACAAGGTAAGATCATTCTAAACTTTGTATTTAATTTCAGATTTTGAACAATAAAAGGCATGTTAGGGCTTGTAGGTTTAATTGAGGAATTTGATGGTTTTTTTATGATTATAATGGAATGGATATTGAGTTTAGGATGTTAAAAATATATTTTTGGATGGCTAGAATCGTTAAATATTGTTTTGATGTTGATGGGCATGTTGTTGAGTTTTGGCAGAATTTGATTGAGACTGCAAGTAGGGAATTCTGGGTTTCCTGATCAAGCAGTCAACCAATTAAAGTGAATAGGTTGACCGATTGTTGAACATACGTTGCAGTCAACCATTTGAGGTGTAGGCAGTCGACTGGTTAGAGAAACAATAGTGGAGCAAGTTTGTTCTATTCAACCAGTCGACCTATTGAGGAGGTGTGGTCAACCAGTTGGGCTATGTTTGATAGGTCAACCGGTTGTCCCTTTTGGTGTCATCGACCGTTTCCTCTATTAGTTGTCGACTAGCTTGTTTTGGTTGACTGATTGGATTGTGTTTGGTAGGTCAACTGTTTAAGGAGTAGTAGGGTCTTTTCAATCATGTTCAGTTCGTTTTGTATATAGGATTCAATTTTGAGTAGTTTTTTAATGTATATTTTATTTATTCATATAGGTTCAGTTGATACAGCTCCAGTTGATCATCGGTGAGTTGATTCTTCGATTTTGTTTGTTTTTGTCTTTCCAGGTGATGCATTGTGTGTGTGTGTGTGTCTATATATATATATTGGTATGAAATGATGAATGTCATTGTTATTATTAATTATATAAGCCTGATTAGTTATTGTTATTCTGTTTTCTTCTTAAGTACTTATCATATATTTGTTTGATTTGAACATGTTCCATATATAATTTATATTTGTTCTGATGTGACCATGCTTGCATTATGAAACTTAATGATAAACCATAAACCCTATATCCATATTATTTGTTTATTTGAGCTCATGATTCTTGTTACCCCATTTAGACTGATGTCAGAAACTCCATACTAACTGGGAATAGTTAGTTATTCCATACTAACGGAGAGTAGTTAACTTATGTGTACATGGTATTTTGTTTCCTAGCTGGCAAGTACAGTGTCAGTACTATGCAAAATAGCCTCTCTCTCTCTCTCTCTCTCTCTCACACACACACACTGTGTGTGTGTTCCATAGTTGATGAGTAGGATATCAGTAATAAGATATGTAATTCTGACATGTATATTTCTTTTGTATACCATTTAATATGATACCTTTGATATACTTGTTTTGTTCGGTACTTAATTTATATAACCGTATTCACTTATCTTAAAATATATATTAGCATGTATTATAGTTTATACATCTCATTAAGTGTTTGGACTCACCCCTTTATTCATATTTTTCAGGTCTTTAGTTCAGTTTCAGTAGCATGATCGATCTTTTGTTTGTGTTCTTTCTACTTCTTGAGTCAACACATCTTATTTGTTTCTCGAGACCATTATAAAAGAATTGAATTTTAATTTATTTATTGAATTTTTTAATTTTAAATATTTTATTTTATGCTGCACCATTTTATAATTTTCATGAGATTAATACTGCAGGAGATGCACCTGCAGATGCTACATTTGTGTTGTCCATCATGAGCCCGAGAATTGAGTTGTGACAGAAGTCACTTACAAGGGAAGTTCTGGGAATCAACAAAAATAGAAATTTGATTTGGGTAAGCAATGGACCATATATTATCTATGACACGACACATTCATAGCTTGTTCGTGCTCTTTGATTGAAGACGTACGACATGAAATGCCCATCAATTTTTTAAAGATTATTAAAATCAAATTGAACCAACCAACCTCTTTCTATTTCAACTTTATGTGAAAAGCTAATTCCATTGAAAAAACATGGTTTTTACTGTTCATCAACAATGGCAGTCCCGTGTAATTGAGATGAACAACTTCAGCCTAGCTAAGATAATAGAACTTCAGCCTAGCTAAGATATTAGAATATCTTGATGATGCTATTCTAGCGATCATGCATGCATATATGTTGCCAAATTTACGCAATGGATTGGGATGAACTGTGAAAAAATAGGTAAATAAGTTGACCTATTTTTAGATCCTAACTCTTCAGTAATAAAAAAGAAAAATTTATAACTCTTCATCCTTCTAAATATATATGGTAACATGGATAAGTAAGAAAGAGACAGAAAAGACAGATTAAAAAAAAAATACATAGAGAAGAAGACTCTCATGGAAAACTCTATGTCAATTGTAGAAGAATTTTTTATCATTTAATGTAATTATATTTAAACTAGCTAGAGATACAAGTTTTCTATGACATATTTAATAATATGTTTTCTCCCCACTACTATTTTTTTCAATAAAAATAAATTTATCTTTGAGACTTTGACAACATAATTTTATAATAAGTTCTTATATATACTTTCAAAAATATAAAATAAATATAATAAAATATTTCCATTAACCAGGCTAGCTAGAGTAAACAAGTGCGAGGGGCTAGAGAAATGGGAAGAAAGCAAAAGATAACTTTTCTTAAAGCTAGGAAAGACGACCCATCACAGTAAATTAATACAATAACAACTGAATGATGCAAGCCATCCAATCACTTTCATCATACAGGTTGTCAATTGTCTTGAGGATTTAACCCTTTAAAAAAAGTTTGAGAGAAAAGAACAATTCCTTGCAGGGTTCGTATATCACATTGGCTAGGAAATCTGGCGTTGGACCCCTACCATGTGAGCCATCATGTGTGAGATTGCGATGCGTATTTCTTTAACTACATGCCTTCATTTTGATTCGTCGAAAACCCAGGAAATCCTTGTTCGTAGCTCTTTTCATATGTTTGCACAAGGAGTAAAAATTTAATAATCTTGGAAATGCCGAGTTCTTACTGTTAATTCATGTGTTCGTATTCTGCATCGATTGTCCCGATCCACTTCCAACAGAACCCACTTGTTCACTCCATGTAGCTTGCTACTAGAAAGTCCGTAACTTTACACTCCCATTATTGCTTCTAAAATTCAACTCCAATTAACCAAATATTTTATCTTCAGAGGTCAAACTTCTTTCAATTTGCCCACTACTACACCATGATTGACGTATGGTTTTCTGCTAGAAGAAATGTTTGTATATATGTAGAAACAGCGTGGCATGTGTTCTAGCAGAGGTCAGCCATGTAGAGACCAAGTTAGGTCAAGTTGAAGAAGACATATCAACAAAGCATAAGATCATAGTTTGATTTGTTTTTTCGATATTCATGTTGTCTGCTTCCTGGCTACATCACCTTCTATACAAACACAAATAAAAATCCTTAAAAGCCAAGAAGCAGAGTTGGGGTGAAAAACAGAGAGGACCCTTTAAGGGGTCCAGTGAAGAATACTCATTCTAAATCCATCGTGTGGATGAGGGCAAAGTGACACCTGCCATTAATTTCTCAAGAAATAGAAGGGAAGATTACGAAAATACGAGAGGCAGAATGTGGTGCTTGCACATTTGTATAAGAAATGGGAAAGGATGAGTTATGAAAAACAAATTATTTTCATGTATAATTTGACATGGAGAACAAGCCAAGAAGGGCTTCACGAAAGCATGCATTATTATATGAATAGCTACACATGGGCAACAAATTAGATGAACTGTTGGCCCTTTATGTAATGGACCCATGAACTTCTTTCTTTATATTCTTTTTTCTTTATATTTACATTTTTTTTTCTTATTTCACTTTAATATAAATAAATGAAAGAAGTAATCATACAAAGGTATCAAACACTTGCTATTATATGTATCGATCACTCAACATTTCTCTTTAGCTCCACACAGCTTGCCAGTAGCTATAGAGACCTCCCCATCATGGAAAAACATATCATCCTTGAGATTGATGCACAAGACAATTCCCTTACATCATCTTCCACTTCCACCACCACCACCACCACCACCACCACCACTTCCTCCTCCTCCTCTTCTTTTTCTACCACCATTTCATACACTGATCGAATCTCAAAAAAAGAAGAGAATTCTATTGCTGATCCAAAAGGATCGAGAAAATCTCAAGAATTGCAAAGTGGCAATGAGGGTAATAAAAAGCGAAAGACTACCAGAAATGAGAATAATGGGAAGCATCCAACATACAGAGGAGTACGAATGAGAAGCTGGGGCAAGTGGGTGTGTGAGATCAGAGAGCCAAGGAAGAAGTCAAGAATATGGCTTGGAACATACCCTACAGCCGAAATGGCTGCTCGAGCCCATGATGTAGCCGCCTTAGCCATTAAAGGCGGCTCAGCCTACCTCAATTTCCCTGAATTGGTTGATGAACTGCCTCGTCCACTCAGCAAGTCTCCTAAGGACATTCAAGCTGCAGCTGCCAAGGCAGCCGCCGCTTCATTCCCCGAAACAAGACACTGTGAAGCAGAAGCTGAAGCTGAAGCTGATCTGAGCCATGCCGAGCTTAACGTTTCCAATTTATCAGATAATTTGGCCATGGACAACACACAAGAGTCAAGCAGTTCTCCTTCAACTGATGTTGATGACAAGTTGTTTGACCTTCCTGATCTCTTCATCGACGGCGTCAACCACAGTGATGGATTTTGTTATTATTCTCCACCATGGCAATTATGTTCTGCTGATACTGGCTTCCGGCTTGAAGAGCCATTTTTATGGGAGTACTAGAAGTTTTTTCTTTTTGGAAACAAGTAAATAAATTCCAAAAATCGAATACATTTGTCACCAAACTCATTGGAGTCTCTAATGTCAAGAGACTCGAACCCAAAATCTGTTTGAAGCGAGGATGTAGAGTGAGTTGAGGTACGAGCGAAGGTAATCTCAGCTTATCATCATCCCAATATTTGGGTTTGCGACGTAGGAGCACAGATTGAAAAGAAAGCTGCTTCCCTGTCTTGCTTGCTTAGATTAATTACATGGCCCTCGACACAAGGGACTTAAACATGACTGCACTGTAAAATACGAGAGCACAAAAAATATTATAATTTGTTCTGTTCTTTTATAAAAGACAGAGGTTCGTGGTTATATTATTCCAAGTTTTGTCTTACCCCATGTATTTGCTTCTAGTAGTGTTCTTTCTCTTCGCCACTTGAGCAATTGTGACCTTTCTTTTTCATCCAAAAGAAGAGACGTACGGTTAGGATCTTTCCCAGGAGAATTTAATCCTTGGATAAAGTAGTGGGGCAGTAATTATACATATAATTTTTTTTATTGTAATTGTTTTTTGGTGCGTGTTGCGTGTCTGTGGATTGGAGGGAGGGTATGGTGGGTTTAGTGCAATTGACTTGGATGGAAATACATAACCTTTGCTAGATTTAGATACCCAAATCTTGATAGTGAAACTTTAAAGCATTTTGACCTAAAAGTAAATCACCATGATAAATCTAGATACGCTCTTCTATTAATACTTTAGAAGTAGGAGACTGTCCAAAGGTGCATCATATGGCAATTATTTCTTTAGAAACCGGCCCCTTTTTCTTTTTCTTTATTGCATTTCCAAACATAAAGATTAAAAAAAAAAGGAAAAGAAAACAATGTCCTATATATTATATATCTAGGATGATCAGTGTATGTGTGTGAGTGTCAACAGATTTTCTTTCTTCTTTTTTCCCGAGCTTAGTAGGCCAGAGAACCTATGTACATGGATTCCCAAGCTGTGATCACATACAACACCGAGTAAAGTCTCTCTTTTTCATTTCAAAGTTCCTCTCTTTAATGAAAGTGCCGTTCTATTTAGAAAAAGCAAAGGGCACTCACGTTCCATTAAATTAACTTGTTGAGTCCACTTTGTATTGGTGAAGTCTCTCATTTTTTGCTACGTACGCTTCCTTTAGCTATTGGCTTGACATTTAGGGCGGACGAAAACATAACATCTTGCGCCCATAAACAAATCTTGACATATAATTAACAACTAATTCCTTGCACCTAATCATTAGCCTGATTATTTTGATTCGAGAACTAACTGTGATTAACAACTGGGTTTTCACCAATCATGCAAGCAACCTGCGGAAGGATGTGACAAAAGAAGAGACAGAAAGGGATACATCGATCTTTCTCAAGAATCCTACAATTTTTGCTCAAAACTCAAGACTGTTGCCTTGAATTTAATTGGTTATTGTTCCCTTTCTTCTTCCTGTAACTATTATCAAACCCTAATTCAATGGTGGTACTGGCCTGATATTGGCACTAGAAAAGTGATATTTAAAAACGATAACAATCTAGGTATGCTTAATGTTTGTGAAAAACTAGTACACTAAATCAATCACATTGTAAAACTTCATTAATATCAAAATAAAATAAAAAAAACTGTTTTCTACCCTATTCTTGTGATATTTTCTTATAGAATAATGAATTGTCGATGTAAGAAGATAGTTATAGTACAAATGATTTTAGCGTTTTTCATCTTTGTACTAGAAAGATGTGACATTTTTTTGGTATGTTGAATGGCAGGCTTGGCATCTAGCAAATCCAAGGAAATGCAAGGTCACTTTCGAACTTCATTTCTTTAAGGCAGTACTAAGAACAGCTGTTCTGGATACAACCAGTTATAATTATAAGAGCCGTGTTAGGGTTTAATATTTAACTAACGGGAAAAGAAAAGAAAAGAAAAAAAGCAAACCCAAGATTGATGAATACCGCGTACAAAAACATAGCATGTTAGGCATGTATAGCATTGACTCTGCAATTTCCGGTGGATTTTTTATGACCTCGTGCCTAATTTCAAGGGCATCATTACGATGATATGATCTAGCAACGTCGGTCCAAGCAATTAAAGTTCTTGAAACACGTAGATCGTGAATGTATATTTAGTCATAGAGAAGAGTATAATACACTATGACAAGGTACAGCACCACAAATACGATGGTGGGTTGTTTTTTTTTTCATATTTATTAGCAATCAATCTATATGTTTTTCTATCGATGTACGTCATGAATTCGTGACATCTAGCTTTTTGTCAAAGTTATATATCAGCAACATTCAACATAAATAAAAATAAAATCCATTTAAATGGTTCAAGTTCTTAGTTGGTAAGCATGTTAAATTAACCCTTTGACTAAGAAAGAAATATCCAATAATTTCAAGATACAGAATTTAGGGATATTGATTGGTTTACTCTGCTGAAATCCTTTAAAGTACTATTTGATGTGCTTTGAAGTACAATATACAAGTTTTTCCTTATTAATCATGAAGCATGGGGCATGAGATTATTGTTGGCAGATTTTGATAGATGAATAAGTGGCTGATGATCTTTCACAATATCTTGAAGAACAATCAATTCAGATTGCCTGAATCCCTTTTTTTAAGAAGGGATTGTTAATTTGAGTAACATCGTGATTACTATTATTTGGAGCATGTTAACAATAAACTCATGACGGTACTTCTCTTTAATTACACCATAGAAAACCTGATCAGAAACTAAAATGACATCTTGTCGGGCCATGCACATGTGAGAGAATGAAACATGTAACATGAGAGACAATGACAGGAATCACTTGTTAGAATATGATGGAGTGTGGGCAGGACTATATATAATTAACGGATGATTGAGGGGGTAACAGCTTCTCTGCTTAGATACTTGTTAAAAGTAATTTTAGCTTGAAAAATTAATATTTTTTAGTGTTTTTATATGATTTTGATATATTAATATTAAAAATTTTAAAAAAATCATTTTAATATATTTTCAAACATAAAATATGATGAATCACAATCTCAAACACCACTTATTTATATATCAAATCACATGTTGTAATGTTGCAATCATGAGTCACGATGAACGAAGCCATAAATAGGACCAACGGCCAAGTTACCGGTGAGAAAGAAAAAAAGTAGAGCAAAGAATCAAAACCATGTTTGTTCTTTTAAGTTGGAAAGAGGTGCATCAAATGCTTTTGGCCTTAATCATAAGATACTTGTATGCTTTTGATGCATGTTTCCTTTTTCTGTTTTCCTGATTAGAGAGAGGAGAGCTTTGAATCATTGCCATTAATTAAAGTACAGATTATGCTGATCACCATCAAGATCTGTGACATCTATGGAATTCATCACATGCGAACATAATTAAGTTATTATAAGCCGAAGTTTTGTCTGATTTATGCATTCGCAGCCTGGGACACTAGCGTGTGATCTTGTTTTGATAGTAGTTGGCCGTTGCCCTTTACAAGCTAGACTTTAGATTAATTTAGAGCAACTCGGCCGCCAAGATGTTGCAAGATCTTAACACGAATTTTTAATTTTCAAATAATAAAAGGAAAACATTACCGAGAAGAGTTGATCAAAGAGTGTAAAGCATAGGGTATTACTGTTTGGAAGTTCTCTTAATCAAGCTTGTTTACAAACAACACAAGGACAGCAAGAGAAACAGTTCCTTACTGTCCCTTGAATTTAATTGCTGGCCCAAGTTGTGTGGCTTGTATGAACTATATGCAGAGAGTTTCGAAGAGAATATGTGGGTGACAAATAGATAGTACAAATAGGATGATGGTGATGGTTCTATCATGAACTTACAGAAGCATTCTCCGAGTAAGTTTTTGTTTTACCACGTTTGAATTTTATTTTTTTCGACAATTGAGGCATTTTAGGGCTACCAAGTCCTACTGAGTGAAGAATATGTATATATAGATGATCGCAAATCCCATTCAGGTCTCAGCATCCATGATGCCTGTAGAAGCTCAAAAACTCCCAAAATCCTGAAATTGGAATGTGTATATATATATATATATATATATATATATAAATTATAAGCTTGCGTTAACTGGTTTAAGAAGAGGGTTTTACACAACAAGAAAAGAACAGCATGTGCCTAAACTGGGTGTTCAAAGATGAAGTGTATGAGGGGAAAAAAAGGCTAACATGCTTGTAATTTTCCAAAACTACAATATTCGCATATCTTTGTTACTTCGTTCAGAGATGCCAAGACATGACAACCATGGTCCATGTTCCAGATACAGGGGAGCTATATATCTGCATGTATGTTTTGTTCTGAGAGGAAAGTGACAAGAAATGGCCGGGGAATCCGATGTCTTTTGAAGTACTGGATATTAACTTGATCGATTAATGCTAGGAAAAATCACTAGCGCTACGCTATCCTTAATAGTGAAATGAGGATATTAATCAGCCAGTGAACCAAAAATTGACAGGAGGATGTTCTAAGAGTATTTGAGAGTGTGGCTGTGATTATTTTTTAAAATATTTTTTTCTCGGAAATGCATTAAAATAATTTTTTTATTATAAAAAAATTATTTTTGATATCAGCAAATCAAAATAATTTGAAAATACCAAAAAAATATTAATTTGAAGTAAAGAAAAAAATTATTTTTAAAAAAAACACTTTTAAAACACAAAAACAAATAGTCTCAGATTTATCAGGTTTTTTGAGATTATAAAGAGAGTGAGAGTTGGTGTTGATCCAATAAAAAAAAATTATATTTTGTAATCTTATAATTCAATTTTTCAATTTATAATTGATTCTTTAATACAAATAATGTGAATGTATATTCTTCTTCAAATTTTTTATTTTATTGAGAGGTAAAGGATTTAATCCTAATCCTTTTAAGAGATATAAAATTTTATCAGAAAATATAGATCTCTTAACTATTAATAGTTGGATTAATAAATTGAATCGCATTTTTATCATTAAATTATAGCCACTACCATATAATTATTATATATAAACAAGTTTTTTATCGAGTAAAAGAATCAATAGAATAATTAAAAAAATATATGAAAATTAAGGTGTTGATGTACTGTATTTCCTCATGAAACCTCATGAGGATTAAAAAAAGAAGACTTGTTACGTTGATTTTATTATAGTTTTGAAACCTGGTTCAGCCTGGTGGATCAACCTGGAAGTAGGCTGATTCGAGGTTGGAATCAAGCCGGATTGAAGAAAAACAGGGGAATTAAGAACCCGGTGTGACCTGGCGGGTTAAACCGGCAAGACCCGGTCAAGTCCCGGTTGCAAACCCGTTGACTTTTGTTTTTTTACTAAAACGATGTCGTTTTGATTTTAAAAAAAAAACTAACCCGGTAACCCGGTCAAAACCCAGAACCCGGACCGGCCACCGAGCCGGATCTTAAAACTATGGATTTTATGATCACCCCAACCCTCTCTAGAATCTTAAAAGTCCGATAAATTTGGGGCTCAACTTTCCCTTATTCCCTAGCCTGAAAATGCATCTGGTCGATCGGTGAGACCTTAGGAACACATTCGAAACCCATGTAACATGGCTACAGTTCATATTTAGTAGAATAGTCAGCAATTTGACGAGTTGGACGGCGTGATTTGCCCATAAAAATTAAATTATCTGTAAAAAATAGAAAATTAATTAAAGGCTGTCTAGGGTTTTCAGTTTTTGTAAAACACATAAAAATAGAAAAGTCAAAAATAAAATCTAGATGTTATAGATATTTTAATGTGTGATTTATCAATTCAATGAATAATCTATTTACTTCATATATATATATATATATATATATATATATATATATATATATATATATGTTTTCCGAACTTAGATTTTGATATACTTGAACTTACATTAGATTTAATTAAAAATATTAATTATAATAACTTTTCTAAACGGGCCCACTGCAACGCAAAGTGCCTATGCTTGCAACATCTATTTTTAAAAATAAATTCAATTGTTATGGGGTTTTTTTTCTAAATGATATATGATCGGGTTATTATTGATTAAAAATTTTATTTTCTGAAGATGCTTTCCTATCTCATGTATCGTGAAATTAAAAGATGCTACTTTATATTAATAAATAGTGTGAAAATTTGATTTTTTTTTTAATTCTTCAACTTATAGTTTTTAAACCCGGCCTGGTCCAAGGCCAGGGTTCCGGGTTCTGACCGGGTCACCGGGTCTCCCGGGTCAATTTATATTTTTTAAAAAAATTAAAACGTCGTTTTACTAAAAAAAAAAAATAAAAGACAACGGGTTACAACCGGGTCACCAGGTCAACCCACAGGTCACGTTGGGTCATGATTTTTTCTATTTTTTCTTCAACTCGGCCGATTCCAGTTCCAGTTCCGGGTCGGCCGGCTTCAAAACTATGCTTCAACTGAATCTCATTGGAGGAGTCCGAACTATATTATTTTTTTTCACTTAATAATTATTAATCTTGAAAATAAATGGCTTGATAAGAGATTAAAATACATTTAATGTTTTCGTAAGTCCACGGCTCATCCAAATGAAATAAATGGAGATTGATGCATGTGGCAGAGATTTGGCGGTCTTGGGCCATGAAAATTGAAAGGCACGTGGGATGGGAAACTACTATCTCTTCGCAATTATTCATCCCCTACTTCGAAGTTCTACTACCGTTTATTATTGCTACTAATATAACTAATACTACTATCTCCACCATCTTCATAGCCCTTCAACCATGGAAAATATATTT
>Ga0325414_1000694_pt1 | contig 29134 bp, 25 predicted proteins | sample PopdelMetagenome_8_FD_206183 | JGI IMG/M metagenome (GOLD analysis project Ga0325414, IMG submission 206183) | Populus deltoides microbial communities from Bellville, Georgia, United States - Leaf-PdKOR-R3 | ecosystem: Host-associated > Plants > Phyllosphere > Phylloplane/Leaf | place: USA... | reverse complement strand
ATTGTTTTAATATGGTGATATAAAAATTAAATTTTAAAAATAAAAAATATTATTTTAATATATTTTTTAAAAATAAAACACTTTGAAATAGCTTAAAGAAGTCTTATTTATTATTATTACCCTAGAAACTCAATGAGAAGCCCAAACACGCCACGTCGATAAAATCAAAACCCGACCCGCCCCGCTTGACTTACTGTTTCCATTTCCAAAACCCGTAAAAAGTAAAAACACTCCTCCTCCTGGCACCTTTCACTCAATTTCCTCTCTCCGAACTGCCGTAGCCACTAACAATGACATCCACCACCATGGGCCCTCCTCCTCCAAGAAACCCCCATCCCACCACCTCAACCGAAGCTGCCTCCATCACAGAACCCGAATCCGAACCCGAATCTAAAACTTCAGTTGTCGACGAACCACAGAAAATCTCCTCAACAACAGCTGCAAAACCCTCCATGGCCCCGCCACCTCCCACAAACCCTATTCCCACCCCACCAGAAACTTCTACAGAGCAAGAGAAAACAAAATCAAAGGATCCGTCAGTGCCGTACACAATTCCTGAATGGAGTGGGCCACCTTGCCATAAATTCTCCCTCGAGATTATCAAAGATGGCTCCATTATCGACCAATTCGAAGTGTAAGTCTTGTTCTGGTCTTCTTTTTTTGGTTCTAATTGTTATTAACTAATGGCAGTGTTAATGGCCTTCGTTTGTTCAGTTGTGAGAAAGGGGCTTACATGTTTGGCCGTGTGGAGCTCTGCGATTTCATTCTCGAACACCCTACCATCTCTCGCTTCCATGCCGGTACTTGCTGTGCTATCTCTCTCTAATTCTGGATGTTGAGAATTGTTTGATGAAATTAAGTTAGTTAACGAAGTAAATGATTTAGTTCAATTTTGTAATCAGTTTCGATCCAGGCATTAATTGAAATCGAGCTAAAAATTGTGATTATGTGTATTGTAGCATGTGCTATTTTTTTGGGGTTAGTACTTTTGAAACATCTGACTGTCCCATAAATGTCAAGATCAGACAGAAAAAAGCCGTGAACTTGGTTGCTGACAGGAACTTTTCTGTTTCTGTTGGTATTTAGCTAACCTCCTCCACTTTTCTAGCATGTAGACTCGTGTATCACCCTAGCTGAATGCAGTTAGTAACTTGCTGTTTTTTTACAACCTGCTGCTAATTTCCCATTCCAATAGCTGCAAGCTGCTCGGTGATTGTAGTCGTTATGCTTTCTCTTGGGAGACTGCTATCGGTAAATGTATGATAAATATCTTCCTAGTAGTAGTTTTTTTTTTTCCTTCTGGCCAAGTGCATTGTTGTTTGACATGAAGATTACGTACGCAGATTATTTTGCATCCAAAACATGCACAACATTTGTGAAGCTTATTTTCTCAGAGAATTATATTAATTTTCTTTTTGTTTGTAGTGGTGTAATGTCAGTTATTATCTCCAGCTTTCCATGTCATAGAACCTGTTCATCGAAAGATGGGTTAAGAAACTCTTATTCATTGGGACTTCAAACATAGAGTTGTCGAAAGTTTCCTTAATTGTAGATGCTGGGGTCATTATATAACAAGTTGCTTCTCTTTGCTAGTTCTCCAGTTCAAAAGAAATGGAGATGCGTATCTTTATGATCTTGGCAGCACTCATGGCACCTTTGTTAATAAGAGTCAGGTAAGGATTATTTATGTTATGCTTCTTATATTTAAAATATATGCATTACTTGAAGGTCTGATGTAAGTGATACATTGATATTGTCAATGGAATTTGTGGTGTGTGGTTCATTACATGTTATCTAATATATAACCAGCTATATAAGTCATTTTTTTACACTGATGCCTTCAATTTATGGTGTGTTTGAATGATATTTCTGAACTAAAGGAGTATCTGGTCGGGTACGTGGGACGTGTTCTATTCCAAGTAAACTTATTGATACCAAGGAAATCATCAAGGACTAAAATATAAGCACAAAGCAAAAGGACAGGTAGATCCAAGTTAACCAACTTGGTGGAAATGTAATGCACTTTAAATCAGACATGAGGTCTGGTTCATGTTAACAGCAAATGTCCTGGATCCCGAGGAAGAAATTAAAAGAAAAGCGAACTAAAATGATTGTTTAGAGAAACTTTCCAAGAATTAATTGATTTTATAGCTGCTAAAGGTTATAGGGTACAAAATAAATGCTAGCCTCTCCAATTTGTACAATCACAATCTAGTTTCAAGAGGCAGAAAATATATTGTAATTGGGAATCTGATTACATTAATTACTAACACAAAAGAAATCCTAATAAATATGAAATACACTGCATTGATCTACTACATTGGATACCCTAAACACTAGTGCCTTATTGGAGACGGATTCCTACACTAAGCAAACATTAATAGCAACCAGCCAACATTTTTTCCATGTTAACACAGTCTTGCAGTCAGAAGAATTTTTTCTTGTCATGTCTGATCAGATCTAGAATCTTCCAGAGGAAAAAATTCTTCCTTGATAGGAAAATCTGAGTCTAATTGGCCTCACCATCATCCATCTGATCGACCATGTCATCAAATATCTATGTGCAATTAATTCCAAGCCAGCTTTGAGTGTATTCATGCTGTTGACACAAATGAAAGAAGTAGCTCTGGTTTATCATCAACCAAACTAGCAAAATTTATGGTTTTCAACTTTCCTAAATTTAGCATTTTGTGGGTTGAGACCGTAACATGAATATTTATTAGCTGATTATCTGGTAGAAGAAAGCCTTGCTCTCAGGTGGTAAAGGGGTGAGGCAGAGTTATGGTGGCTTCTTTGTTTGAAATTTGCCACTGAAAAGTTTTTGTAGAGTACGTTTGTATTTTAATGATGTGCTACTGGTTTGTCTTTTTTGTCAGTGTTTTTTCCTCTTTTTCTTAAGTATGTTTTCCCATACAGTGGGAGATGGTTTTTGTTGCATTCTTAACTGCTTTTCCCTTTCTGTTTATCAGGTGGAGAAGGGTGTTTATGTGGCCTTACATGTTGGTGATGTTATTCGATTTGGACAGTGAGTAACTTTCATACTTGATTCCTTGACTTATCCCATTCTTCCATATCTTTCATGCCTATAGCATTAGTTTAGTTCAACACTCTTTTTTTATTGTTATCACCCGGCATCATTGCCTGCATAACTTAACATCACTGTAACTTGTGATGTTAAGCCACAATACATAATGCATAAGGGGCCATTGGCCAAAGACTGTAAGATTCATGGTCAAAGCCTTTAACAAGCTTTGTTTCACATATTCCTTGTCCTATACATACTGAGATTGTTTCGATCTGTCTTGCATTTGGTCTTATATTATGAGAGTGTTATGTTTAGAAAGGCATGAATTAGGAATGAATGTTGCTGTTTCTACATTATTCTCCTTGCATATTTCTGATTTTTACCTATTCTTTCCTTGCACAGTTCATCTCGATTGTATATTTTTCAAGGACCACCTGACTTGATGCCACCGGTAAGATTGCTGTCACTATGTACACTCATAATAAGTGCTTGATTGATGTCTGAGATTTTGTGTGCTTGGACATTACTTCTTGTTTCTTTCCTCTTTTCAAGGATCACCTAACACATGCATGTATCACCTTATGTTGAAAGTGTTCTATAAATTGTTCACGTGGTGTTGACATGTATGCTGGTTCACCAGGTTTAAAAGAATAAACAATGCTAAGACTTTTTAGTTTGTAAGATTAAATGAATATAATTTTATGTCACAGGTATACCTCTGTTGTAGATTTAGTTCTATTTCTCTTGCATAGATTTGTTAGTAGCCTGTTCAGCCAGTTATGTTATCTCGCTTAAACAGCAGGGATGCATCAATTGTTTTAATGTATCACGTGTTGTAGGAAGCTGACAGGAAAATTCGTAGAAATGCTAAGATCCGGCAAGAGATGCAAGATCAGGAAGCCTCACTTCAACGAGCAAGGTTGGAAGCATCTCTTGCTGATGGTATCTCATGGGGCATGGGAGAAGATGCTATTCAAGAAGTTGAGGTTAGTGTCACTCAATATTTTTCTGGATGTAATCTTGCGAGAATTATTGTTGTGGACTTTTTACAACTTTTCTGCTGCCAACACTTTTCCATAAGCTGCTTTGCAAAAAATATAGTAATATGAGATTATGTTTGTGTGCCCTTTTTTGTGAGGAGGATTGCTTAAACTATTATTTGTTCAATATGAAGTATGCGTGCTGGACAACAGTAGTGTTTGTTTATAGCTGTCTACACTCTGTCATTCTTACCTCCTTGTTTCATGCTTATACAGAATTCTTGCATTTTTAGTAATCCAAAAAAGAAAAAGAAAAAGAACAATTCATTATGAACTTGTTTGTCTCAACTAGGAACTTGAAGACTAACATATGTACTCCTGTCAAATTTACCTTCGTTTACCAATTTTTTTCCAAAACTCTTTTGCTGTATAGTTGAAAGCTGACGATCATCTTCTCTGTTTGTCTTATTGGATTTCTAGGATGATTGTGATGAAGTAACATGGCAAACCTACAAAGGACAGCTTACAGAGAAGCAGGAGAAAACCCGTGATAAAGTGATAAAACGAACAGAAAAGGTAAGTGGTTTTCATTTTTGCACTCCGAGATCCTCATTCTAGATATTTAATGTCTGATATAATGATGATTTGCTTACCTTGAACATGAGACTAATCTGTATCCACCATTTTTTAAATCTCCTTCAGATTTATTTCCAGCTTCTTTTAAAATGTTCATCTTGTTACCTTTAGACCACTTGAAGTACTATTTTTATGATGACCCCTTTCCTTTTTTTGTTTCTTTTTACTGTCCTGCCTTTCAATTTTTGTGGTATTAGAAGTGCTAAATCTAAATGGTTTATATGCTATATTGGTGCATGCTTTATTGATTGGAGAAGTGAAAACTTCATTTTTGCATTTTAACTGTTTTTGTTGCTTTTTCTTACATTCTTTTGAATATGTAGAACTCTGCCTCTCCCCCATTCCTCATGTTAATTTTAGTGCTCATTTTGCTTATTCAACTGAATTCTGGCTGTAGATTGCTCATATGAAGAAGGAAATAGATGCCATTCGTGCTAAAGACATTGCACAAGGTGGACTAACACAAGGTCAGCAAACTCAGATTGCACGCAATGAACAAAGAATGACACAGGTAAAAAATCTATGAAGATAAATGTAAGCTGGTCTTTTCTCCCTACATGTTGTGTGATTACACTTTCTTATGATAGAAAGCAAAATCTCTTTTGAATTTCTCCCCACCTTTACATTATATTCTCTCATATCTTTTGTCAGATAATGGAAGAACTGGAAAACTTGGAAGAGACTCTTAATGAAAGTATCCGGGAAAGTATTGGGGCACGTTCTGGAAGGATATCTCGTGGTAAAGGAAAAGGAACAGCAGAAGATGGTGAGGATTTTTCAAGGTACATTATCTTGCAGAATTCTCTCCAAACCAAAAACTTGGAACTTTCATCAAATAAGAAAATAAAAATGTCATACTATGTTTTATTTACACTACTGAGTTATTGTTTGTGAGTTATTCTCATGGCCTGATATTTTATAAACTAGAGTAATGATTTTGCATGATTGGTCATCCAGTCATCTTTTTTATTTTTCTTTTATTTTTCCTTTTTTTTTTCTTTCATAGAAATCATGATCATGCAAATTGTATAACTAATGCTTATTACTTCATTTAGTGATGATGATGAATTCTATGACCGTACAAAGAAACCATCAGTGCAAAAAGCTGGTGAAAATCTATCGGTTGAAACTGCCGATACCCTTCTTGACAAGAGAGATGCTATCATGAAACAAATGGAAGACAAAAAAGAAGTGCTTTTGATCGAGAAGAATAAAATGGCACCAGAAACTGCAGTTGAGAACGGAGCTGGAGATGCACTTGATACCTACATGTCAGGGTTATCGACTCAGCTAGGTAGTGTGATATAAATTACTTATATTTATGCCATATTATATGCTTGAGAAACATTTTTGCCTCTTTGTGGTTTTGTTTCCCTTACCTGGCAGTGCTACTGCTGTGTCCTGTGTTGTGTGTGCGTGTGATTGGCAATTGCTTTGCAAACATTTCATCATTGCTGCATTAGTTGCTTATTTCTTAATTTTCTTGTCAGTTCTGGATAAAACCATGCAACTCGAAAAGGAACTATCCTCTCTGCAATCTGAACTAGACAGGACCTTGTTCCTATTAAAGATTGCTGACCCATCAGGAGATGCTGCTCGGAAAAGGGATTCAAAAGTGCAGGTTATGAAACCTGACAAAGCAGAGGTGCCTGTTTCTGCCACCAAAAGCCAACCACCCACAGAACCAAAGAAAAGTAGTGCATTGGGAAAACCGACCAATGTCTCCATGCAGAAACAGAAAGCTGAAGATGCTGTGGTTGCTGAAATGGTATCGAATGATGCAGCAGAAACTGACAAAAATGTCATTGATGCACCTGATGGTAAGCCTACTGTTTATACTCCTGTAAAACCCCAATGGCTAGGTGCCATAGACAAAAGGAAAATGAAGGAGACCCAACAAGAAGAGGTGCTGGTCATGGATGAGTCTGATCAGTTTGTGGATTATAAAGATAGACAGAAAATCCTTCGTGTTGATGGTGCAGAGGTTAACGTGGATTCAGAGATTGAAAGTGCTGCTCCTGGTCTGATAATAAGGAAACGGAAGGGAGCTGAGGGACCTGGAGCTAATGATAATGAAGCTCCTGAACAGTTGACATCATCATCTGTGGGAGCAGAGCTCTTGGCAGAAGATGCTGTTGCACTGTTATTGAAACATAAAAGAGGATACCATGCAGAAGATGAAGAAGGAAATCATCAAAGCCAAGAGATATCAGGCACAAATCAACGTGGCAAGGAAAAGAAAAGGCCGAAAAGAGTGCTGGGCCCAGAGAAACCCTCATTTCTCAATAGCAACCCAGATTATGAAACCTGGGTGCCACCTGAAGGTAAAAGCTCTCTCTGAAAACCTTGAATTTGGTTATAAAACCAGTGCCTTGATTCACAATTAACATACATTGAAAGTGCGGTATTCTCCTCGTCTTATAACTTCTATTCCTCATGCAGGGCAATCAGGTGATGGACGAACCTCTCTAAATGATCGTTTTGGATACTGAACTGATATTCTAGTAGTTTCCTATGTTTGAGCTCACCACCTTCTCAGAGAAATATGGTTCATAGGAAAGCTACCAGAGTCTTAAATGTACTGAGAGACTGACGCAAACTTGGCCCCTTGGTCTTTCGTGATGAACGAATCCGCCCTCATAGTTTATGGCGTGCCTCAAAATTTATGCTTGAACTTGCAGGCCATTTTTAAAACACACGGACACTGGTGGCTGAAGGCCATTCGTTGTGACTTGGTTGCTTCAAATTTTCAAGGCATCTAAGGACGGAGATGACCTCTGGGGTCAATTTCTAAATGGAGACATAAAATGTTGTGATTGGTCAAATCTTGGGAGACACAAGGCACTTTGGCACAATCATGTATAGCAGTTAAAGGACAACAGTTTGTATTACTGACTGCAGAACTTTGTAATGAGTTCTCAGAAGAAAAAAAGCAACGAGTCTCCTGGTGTTACAGAGCATTGAGCAAAGTCTCCCGTGCACATCCGTAGTAATTAAAAGCAGTTTTTCAATTTAAATAATTCAATACTTATAATTTGATACTTGATCAGTAGAGGTCTGCCTATTTATAGTCTCTTTGTTTTTTTGTTAATCTTGACATGTAAAGATACGAGGGGGCACGTGAGTTTTTTTTTTATTGGTTCCAATTAAAAAAATTGATTAAAAATTAAAAGAAAGACAAAAATAATAAACAAACTGTTATTTATTTATTATTATTATTATTAAATATACTAAAAAAAGCCAAGGTTGGGTTTTTTAATCATTGTCTTTTGTCTTTTTTATTGAATTCTGGTCATCTAATTCCATCAAATAAAGTTATAAATTATAATAGAGATACAAGAGGAAGAAAACATGTTGCAATCTAAGTTTATAAAATTTTAATTTGAAAGTTATTTTGTTCATCTCAAAAAATAAACATTTTTATAAAGAACTTTTTTAAAAAATAAATCATATTAATATGATAGAGTTTTAATTAAATAAAGATCATTTTTATTTTTATTTTTATTTTGGATAGTTAAGAGTCTTTTGGATATTTGTCTTTGATTTTTATTAAATGAAGTACATTACGGGAAAAAAAAAACTATATTTTTTTAGTTGATAAAAATAGATTAATAAAAAAAAGAAGGGTCATGCTAATTTAAATTATTATGTTTTTTATAAAAATAATTATTGATATATAATTGAACAAAAAAGTTTGAACAGCTCCCTCAAGATCAAATATTTTTTAATTCAGCCTTCGACGAGGTCAATTATCTAGCATGGAAATACAAAATTATAACTACAGCCATGCCTGTGTCAGAAGGGTTTCTAGTGCCCAGAAACCAGTTAAAAACGAAAAAAAAAACGGAAAGGGAAGGAAAACTTGAAAACTGCTCCACTATGATGGAATTACCTTCACAACAAAAACTAAAAGATGATACGAGTGGTGAGTATAGATTTCATTTGAATCATAAATTGACTAGCTTTCACCAAATGATGAACTTTAAGGGTAGTTTAGCATCAAATGGTAGTTTACAAATCTACCCTGGTTTTTTGTTGAAATATTTCTTGCGCCTCTGCTTCATTTCTGTACACCCGAATGCCAGTTTTTCGCTGGTAAAAAAAAACCCTTCATCCCAAGTTGCCAGCCATTACATAGAAACTACACAGTAACATTATTATTCACATTACATTTTCAGTGTGGGTGACAAGGATCAATGGCGGTACCATGACATACCAATCCGTTAAGGCAGAAACATATGCATCCAGCATTTCGTAGCACATAACCATGGGCCCTCATACTCTCTCTCTCTCTCTCTCTCTCTCTCTCTCTCTCCATTCCTGGAGTCGAGGGATGTTTCAAAATCACGAAGCTCTGCATCATTCTCAAAAATCAATGAAGCCACCTTGTCATAAGCCCCTATAATCTTGCTATATCTCTTCATTCACTCTTTGTTCAATGCAAGAACCCCAGAGAAGCCTATACCCACCACAAAATATCTGTGCTTGCTATAGAACAGCATTCAGAGCTGAGTCGATGGAAAAGAGACTGAACGAATATCTCCCATGCTTGATGACCTCTTTCAAGATATTATATACAATAGTGAGGCTAGTCTCTTGAAGGAAGTTTTCATTAGATCACACCTTTCCATAATCATGCTTGACAAGAAACAAAGAATGAATGACACCCATTAAAGATTGGTGTCATGTTAGTGTAGCAATGAGAGAACCCGTTGCACTGAATCAGTTGAAGAAATAAGGTGATTCTAACACTTGCCTCAACTCAAAGTCTCCCCATTCAGGCAAAGGCGGAAAACACAGTGTAGGAAAGGACTTTTCGAAGCTCTCCAACAACTGCATACAAAACAGAAGGTATAAATGATGGATTTGACACAACACAGTTATTTTAAGTGTGAATCCAATTAGAAATTATAGGCATCTTTTTATCCCAAAACACAGTCGGAACTGCGGTTGAGAGCAAATTATAAAGGATGTTTTAATAAACGGCAGCAAGTGTTGTTTATTTAAACATAATGCCATATATCTCTTCATCCTTCTCTCCGCACCAAGACAATCACAATCGATTAAAGTGTAAGAAAATTAACTTGCCTCTTGTCAGCTCTACCAAAAAAACTTCAAAAATATTGTATTGGGGGGCTTTTCCCTTGTACAAATACATAATGATGCTAGGCAATGGATGGGCCATTTATCTTTCCAGTTTGTAGAGTAATATAGAAGTGCTAATACTTACATTTTTTAATATGGGTGTTTCATAGAGTTCAACAAACTTTTCCCTCAGTATCCTGTTCATTTCATCCACATCACATGCATGCGTCCAATATGAATCGTGAACTCCTGTAATGGTATGCCATATACAGTAATAAGAAATCAAAACTAGGAATAGGTCAACATTTAAGACAAAATCCAGTTACAAGTGAAAAAAACCTGCAAATTTTAAGCCTGCCTTTTTGCAGGCAACTGCAGTCATCATCATATGAGAACCATCAAGGGAATGAACAAAATTTGGTGGGAAAGCTGTTCTCTGTCGTTTGACCATAACCTGTAACAGTAAAAGAACCACCAAATTTGAGATCCAAGACCCGGAAGGTTCGACATTTTTTTCCCTTTCTTTCAGTATTTGGATTAGTCCAGACCGAACTAAAAAAACAAAAGCAGGAAAATTTAGCTGGACAAAAAACTTGGGCACCTGCTAAAGTCTACCAGAAATTCAGAATATTAGGAAACAGTTTACAGAATGTACCCATGTAAGATAACTATGATCCTAGAACAATATTTTCAGCCATAAAAACAGGTTATTTCAGACCTTTCACAATTAGATGCGCTATCAACATCCTAGCAGAGACTCACAAGCCACAATAAATAATATGGAATCTCTATTAACTAGAGCAGAAAACAGAAACATTACCTTGTCAGTTTCCTTTTGTAGTGTTAAAAACTGCAGGGAGGTTTTGATCTGCAAAAATTGTATGAAAGGAAGATAAGAGAATTCAAAATGCCATTTCTATCGACATGAACGTAACAAAATGCCAATCAATTTCTTTTCTTTACTCTTTTTTTGGTCCAGTAAGTACAATTAATGATCTACTATGCTTCTGCAAATGTTATAGAACTCACAACATGCTTCCCTAATTTACGGTAAGGCTGTACAACAGGAAGCCCTAGTGGAGTTGTCCATCGCACTGGCTCATTTTCAGATGCAATAATCTGGTCAAGTTAAACAGTCAACAGTCATATGGACAACAAAAAGAAAAAAGGTAAACAGAATGTCAGTTGATGGTATAGAAACAATAACAAAAAAATCAATACAAAGGAAAAAACAAATAAATAGATGAGACAGAATCACCTTTGCACATTCCCCAAGCCAGTTCATGATACTTCGTGCAGCTTCAAACATCTCTCCTAAGGCAGTTAAGGTCACCTGATAAAGCAATAAAATAAAATATTGTCAGTGACCTGTTTTATGAAAGAGTGAGGCTAAGGAATTATCAATCCTCCTTGTCAGGATGCTCCTTCCACACCTTTGCAGCATAGCAAGAACAACCGAAGATCTCTGAATTGTCTGTGAGACCACGTTCCTTTAACCTCCTTTCGATTTGGTCTCTAGCACCAATGTAAGTCACACCATACACAGATGTCATCACTGTCTGCTTCACCAATTTCCTATCCACCTAGATTATGTCAAATTACTATTAGTTCGAAAGCATAAGAACATACCCTCTATGAAAAGCACACCCTATTCTTTGAATGAGATGGAAAAAAAGAAGAAGGAAAGCATGGTACAGTTTTGACCCAGTTGTAACCAAGCCATCCCTTAGCGACAAAAGACCACTATAATCAAGAATGAAAGCTTGAAGAAAACCTGACTGATTAATCTTCTTGCACGCAAAGCGTCAGGAAAAACTTCTGGATCTTCCAGTGCATCCCTCCGCATGATGTCAAGTACTCTGCATTACAAAAGTTCACATTCATCACGTTCTTTTTGCAGATATCTGCTTGCTTCACAACCAGCAATGCATGATCACAAAAAGAGGATGGAAAAAGAAAGATTCTTGTAAAGGCTATACAAATTTGGCTCCAACCAAACACATCCAATGGATACCACAGGAATTTGACTTCATGGATCTGGTCATAGGCCATGAAATAAGCACTTAGCTGATTGAAGTTTTTCTTTGATTGAATTGAAACAAATTAGGAGTTCCTAATTTAAACAGAAATATTGATCTTTGATTGGATGTTACTTCTTAATCACATATACCTACATTTCCAAGAACACCAGAAAACTCGGCCAGTGAAATACATTCTTCTTTGGCTTTGAGATAGTAATGCTTCCAAACTCTTAGGCTTTGAGACAATAATGCTTATTGCAGAATTTAATCGAACCAATACATGCTGGTGTGTTGCAAAAAAAGCTCCTAATTAGGAGGCGTTTTGGCTTATATTCCAAAGATCATATTTGTGGCTGTCCTCTCAAGAGTTGGTCAGAAGTCTAAAATTCAGATTATGTCTTCTTGTGATTTGGAACTTCAGAATTAAAAAGGGAATCCCTTAATTAAGCTAACTACCCAAGAGTTGCCTCAATTTTCAGCATAATTTTTTTAGTTTTTCAAATCTCTGGATTTTCAAGTTTTAGATCTAATCTTTAAATCAGTGGAGTAGAAAACCACCATCTCTATTGATTTGCTTCAACAAAAGCACATCTGAGTTCCAATGTTTTCAACGGTATCATGAGAAAACCACTTACCTAGCAGCTATTCCTGAGTAGACATCTGTGGGCTTCTCTCCAGCAACTAGATTAACAGCAGCTGCTCCCAACTGTTCAAGACTCCAATGATTTAACAATACAGAGAGGTTCAAAGTATAATCACAGGCATTTTTTTTTCCAAAAACAAAAATAAAGTTCAAAAAAAGAAAGTTTGCATAAAAAGGCAACTTGAATTCAACAAGGATTGGCATCAGTATATGAAAATCAGACAAGCAGATGGCGGGTATCGGGTTTTGTATATCAGCAGTAATCATATAGAAAAGTAAAACTTAATACCATCTTCCAATTCAAGTTAGGGACACTACCTTGTCTCTTCCAAGTGCAGCATAGTGTTGCAGACCATTGCAGGAACCATCCTACAGAGAACCACAACAGGGAAGGGGTACCTCAGAAGGCAGTACAAGTTATGACAAAATACAGAAATATCAGTGTAAAATAAATTACTAGGCCAGAAGAGCAAACATAAGCCCAGGGAAAAGAAAGAGAACAGTCTGGCATTAGTATTTAAGTTGAGTGTCCCACATAGTTTGACTTTTTTTTAGCAATAGTGCCAATAGAAGCCACCTAAGCTTATCATTTCATTCATTTTCCAAAAGCAATTGGAGCAACGTACAATAACAAAGAATCTTGACTCTCCTTCTTCCATTCATCTTACTAATACCTCTGCTTCTCTCAATCCATTCCCTATAATTTCAGTAAAACTGTGCTCAACTGAGGAGGATGCTTTATAATCCTTCTAAACAATGTCTACAAGAAGTTCATATGAGCACAAAGCAATAACATTGATAAGATATACCTGATGAATAGGAATATGTGAAAGGCATGTTTCTGGAGAGGAGCTTCTCAAAGCTTCAGTGAGGTTAATGCACACAGCCAAGCACTGAAACGGATCTTCTGCGTGCAACCACCAACGCTTTCCTTCAAGTGGTTTGTCCGCAGAATCAAATATATCATCAAGGTGATTCTCAGTAAAAGCTATTCGTCCCTCATGGGATAACTTGTCTACACCACAAGCAAACAGATTTGCAAGGTGTATCTTCAGCCAGCGTAAGCCTGACTTTCCAAGAGGGCGTCCCTCTGCAAACTCCAAAATCCCCCGGCATAGATCTGAGCCGAGATGGTTTAAATATGGGTGCATGGGGTAGGCACGGCCACGAAAGTCAAGATTGTGTGGATAATAGAAACCTTCTTCATTTTTCATCTTCCGTGCTACCTGGAGCCCATTAAGAACATTGACATGAACCCCAAGGAAATTGAAAGAGTACTATCTAAAATAAAGTCACATGAATTTTACAGCAATTTTAAGTTCTGTGTCGCAACGCCGTGAATGTCTTTCCCTGTTCTCTTTTTTCACACTTTTGACTTTCCACTTCCACTTCTTTAGCAGTGCTTCATCTTCTGTTTCCGGCTTCTCAGGTAAAGGAACCTGAAATGAAGCCATTAAATGAGAGGTTTTCTAGTTGCTACAAAAATCATAATCAACTATTAGAACACAAAGAAAAAGTAAAAGAGTTTCTAAAAAAACCTGGAGTTACTAGGAGCAAAATTAGAAAAGATACTCACATCACTGCGGTCTACCAAATCAGCAAGACGACCTCCATTATTCCATATCCTATCAACAACACTAAGTACCCTCTTATTTACCCTCCATTTGGTATTTCCTAATGTATCCAGGGCCTGGAAAATTTATTCAAACAAACGATTAGCTTCTGGAAAAATCTACATACATGTGATAGCACATACACGATTCTCAGTTTTCACATGTTAGTACCATATAAGATTTTGTTCAAACAACACAATATGCAGCAGTAACCATGCAATGCATCTAATATGTACAGACCTCAAAAACTAGTTGTAGCTGCTTCTTAGGTGTCCTCTTAACTGCTTCACGTTGCTGTTTAGCACCATGTATCCGCATGACATAGGATGGTAAGAACAGGTGTGCACCTTTATCATAACTGCAAAGGGCATGAAGGTTATGGTTGACACAAGTCAAAGAGAGTTAAATATCACAAGCTATTATGCAATTATGTAAGAAGTGCATAGAACTCAAAAATGCTACTTAAATGCAAGGTCCTGATTTATTACTAGAAGCAATAGTGGTGTTAAGAGTTGCAATAACTACATGGGAACCAGAATCCATCCACCAAGTCAAAAACATCCAGATTGAAGTAATGTGTGTGAGGAACCTGTAAGAAACATTTGCATCTTCCAGATTTGTATAGGAGGATCTAAAATTTATTATAGTAGGGACTATGCTTATGTGCCTCCAGCGATGGTTTTGGCCTAATGCTCGATCTAATCAAATGGAATTTATTCCGAGTGCAATCTCTGGTATAATTTATCTTTGCTTTTTGTTGATTGACAGTTCTTCCTGGAATCCACTCCTAATGGATACAACCAAAAGTGCTAGGGATCTTATCAGATTTCAAGGCAACAGGTTGAATGGCACATGCTGCTCTAGAGGCCTCTTCATTTTCCAAAGCAATGTGTACCTTTTCCAATGAGGATTGATCACCTATTCATTTCCTGTCATATAAACCAAGAATGTTTGGCACCTGGTTCTTTCCTTGTGTGATTACCAGGCTAAATGGTGATTGGTGATCGAGATAAAGAATTCTGGTGGGCCAAAAAGTTTGCATGGAAGAATTTTCAGGCCATTCTGTTGCATATTGATTGGTGTGCATACATCTATTTGGTTTGGAAAGCAAGAAATCACATGATTCACAACAATGCAGATGAGCAGCAGTTCATATTTTGAAGTCTATTATTCAATCTGTACAGTCCAGATCCAAAAGAACAAAGGACCTGAAACCTCTTGGAAGAACCAAATGGATCATGATTTGACAACTTTGGAACTACTGTAGCTAACTTTAGCTATTAATTTCTTTGTTGTTTTTCAGCTAGTTCAGTTTTCCTTCAGCTTTTGGTGACTATTAGTCGGGACATCTCCTGTTTCAGTTGCTTTTGATCAGTAAAATTCTCATTTATTAGAAGAGCAATTCATTTGATAGTGGATAAAATGGACACCAATCAAAATGTAATGACATGATGCCTTATTTATACACACACACGAGCGCACGTGCATATATTGAGAGAGAGGGAGGGAGGGAGAGTGTCAGAAAGGAGATAGTTTAGAATATCAAGATATTATCCCTATGAACCCAATGTTGACCTATTACTGACACACTCCTCGCATCAAAATCAAAACACTCCATTTTTGCATATTGACAGTCAAGGTCATCAGAATAATTTCTCATATTACATTTAAATAAACAACCACTCTTGAGTACAAATTGACCATCATTAAGTAAACACATCACTCATGTTTCCGCAATAATATTTAATGAAAGTAATCTACTGATTTAACTGGTTACTCACTGCTTTTCCTTCTTTATCCTTATCCATGGAGCTTCCTTCATCTTTGTCTTCTTACAATTTTGTTTTACAAAAAAATCAACCTACATCAAGAAAAACTTAACCACACTCCATGAAATCCTAACCAATTCAGAAAACAACAAAGTTCAAACAACTCGGTTTGACTGCAGAGATCCATCTGTGCCATTTCTCTCATGAAATCATCTGTTGTCTCCATGCCCTTCTAGCACATTTGAAATAAATAATGTTTTCCTATGTGTGGCCCATTTACAAGTCCTCACCTGAACTAAAGCACTTTAATTGAGTTCTCCATGTACTATCCTAATCTTAAATTAACTCCATATTTGACTTCACATAAAAACAATAATTTGACACTGTAACTTTTCTTGTACCAGAATCATCCACCACAGAATCCTTGTAGAAAACATAGTACCTTTCCTTTTTCTATATTTTATCTCTAACTGCCAATCATTCTTTTCCAGAAGCATACCTTTCCCTTTAACATAAATAAACATTTACAGTAAAGAATTCCATATCAATCTCTAAAATTTGCTGCCCAATAATGTTAATTTTCCCTTCTTGAACATGATAGTAATTTGTAAATGCTCATCAATGTTTTAAAACAGTGCTCTCAATTCTCTTGAGAATCCTAGACAAACTCTTCCATCTCATATCTCATATCTCATATTCACCATTTCAATAAACACTTGCAAGACAATTAGTTGTTCTTCCAACGAAGGTTTAGGAAATGGAAAGGCAGGGCCGTGAAATATGCTAGGATGCTAATTTAAAATCGGAATTCCAGACTTTAATTTCAGAAATCCATCAATTCATCAATCACACCATTTTAAGAGATTAACTTGACCAAAAAAAAAACTGAAAACAACTCCAGGCATCAAGCAGAAGTAACTGAAACAAGGTGAATATTTTGGAACTTGGAAATTATATCCAACTAGAAAAGATCAAATTAAAGTAAGACAAACATGGCAAAACTGTAAATATAAAATCAAAAGTTACCGTACCCTCTCCATCGAAGCGGTGGCACCAACATTGGCATATAAGGAATCACTATGTGCCTATCCTGTTTGGAGAAATAACACTTTTTATGGCTCCTTGTACAAGAAAAAAGAAGAAAAACTTCTGCGACTTAAAAGGCACCAAGGAAATTGTCTGCAAATCATATTTGTTTCAGCTCTAAAATCTAGAAACTACCTATCTGCTTTGAAATAGATGGCATACCCCATGCAAGTGCAATGTTATAAAGGACAATAAAATATGAAAACTGGATTTCATTAAAAGAACGAAATATAACAAGGTTACTCACAGTTTGCTCAAGGCCTTTGAGGACTAGCAAGTCACATTGAATAACACCATATTTTCTGGAAGTCTTCCTGTTAAGAAAAGGCCAATGTGTGCATCAGTTTGAAGCAATTACAGGGGAGATAAATAAATTGAGCTCATCGAGCTGACAAAAGAATGGCTCTGTACTTATTTTCATATGACACAGTTCTGAACGTGTGTACAAATGCAGGTCGAAGATCAGGTGGACTTTCAGCTAATTGATCAGGAGGAGGCTGTATATAAGCTGTTTGTAACAGCAATTCAATTAGACGGCTGCCTACCTGCAAAGTGCAAGGACAGAATCAAATTTGAATATGGTACATTAGTTCAAGAAAATTAGCTTTCACCTATGATTACATGCACACAAACCTTGGCCTTAGCATCCGTGCTCCATGATTTTGAATCATCGTGCCCCTTCACAATCTTCCTCACTGCTGGCAGCTTTTGTTTTTTAATCAAATCAGTAACCTTTTTTCTTAGCTTCTCTTCTTCATTCATGACAGCAGGGGATTCACCTTCTACACTATTCTTGCTATTATCAGCATTTTCCTTTTTCTTCTTTGTTTTCTCCAAGAAATTGTGTATCCTAATCTGTTTTATCACAGAAACAGTCACAGATTCAGCCCTCAGCTGAAAGAAAGAGAACAAGGCTGGAGAGTTAGGGGGTCCAATATATTGATTAAGAATGGTATTCCTAAATATTTCTGCATTGTATAGTTTTTTTATTTAAAAAAAAAAAGAAGGAACTCCCAAAGTCAGAGGAGACACTGGAGTAAAGTGTCACATGTGCCTTTAAAGTCTAAACTAGGTAAAAACCTTTAAAAAAAATTATTAAACAAAGGCACAAACAAAAACTTGCATAATTGAAATGCTAAAGATAATTGTTGTCTCCAACAGGGATATGCAATAGTACAAATCCGTAGTGACATGGAGTGTCCTAACATGAGATGTGTTCTAACAAAGGGAAGTTGAAATCTCACTCTTATTGGTCCACCATGTTCAGAATTTGAAGAAAGTGTAGCTCAATAAAGAAAGGTGGAATAGAGTATTCAGCTTAATAAGACCCATGACATGAAAAGTTTAATGTATAATGACACAGTTGTAAGAACTTGGTATCTAAAAGATGTTACATTACACTACATTGTCATGCCCTGCCTAAATTTAATGTCTTCACTGGAACTATTAAACAACACAAGAACTTGAATTCATGCGGAATCAAAATAAAGCTGAAGGTGAAAACTATAGATATATAGGAAAAGAAATTCAGAAAAAACCCCCTTCAACATTTGACACACAAAATTTTACAGACGTAATGGAAAAATCTAATTTTACAGGCATTACTGAGGTTTCATAATCTAAGTTCCATAGCTGATTTTTATCGATGGTAACTCCACCTTTCTTCCAAGTTCATCACCTCAGATGAAGGCTGTCTAAATGCAATTTTAAGGACCTTTATGTTTCCCCTCATCTTACTATATTTTTATCCGGGCACTCATTAACCTCTATCTATAAATCAAACAGCAACCATAAAATAAGCAAATAAAACAGGTTAAAATCACTTACCTCCTGCTCAATTGCATCACCAATCATACAAGCAGCAGCCACAACTCTTGCACATCCATGTTCCCCACCTATCATCACCATTGCTGTGAGCTTATGCATAGTAATAACAGACATCATATCAGCTGGCAACAGATCAAAATACGGAGCATAATCCGGTCTGGTCTTCCCTCTTCTAATCGACTCCTGCTCTTTCGCAATTGCATCTCTCAAAGGCTCAAACCAACCAAGAAACAAACCCTTCATATATGGCAAATTAGGAGCCAACTTATGCTCACACATATCCTTTAGAAGTTCCTTATATTCTTTCGCTGCCTGTTCCCATGCTTCAGCCTCAATCTTCACTTGCCTTCTCCTTAAGGCCTTATACTTCCCTGACCCCATTCCACGGTTAGCATGTAGCCTCCTTCTCCTCCTAAAGTCCTTCTCTTTCTCCTCTTCTTTCCTCGTTTCTTGCAACAATTCTTGCAATTCCTCATCAACAACCACATTATCTTCAACGTCTGTTGATGACACTGCCTCAGCTACACTCACATATCCTCTTGGACACAACCCACTACACAGATTCCCATTACTACTATTACCATTTCTCAAAAAACCAAAACTAGGTTTTCCCATATAATCCTCATGGGTTGATATTTCGCCAATTCGGCGAAAACCCAGCTGTGGACTTGAGTTATTAACTGAATGGAACTTGGATTTCTCAAAAAAGATGGGTTCTTGAGGGGCTCCTAAAAAGCTGTGAGTTCTTGGAAATGAAGGGAAATTGAGAGACTTTGATTGGGGTTTCAAAATGGCTTGTTTTGCAACGTTTCTCCACATAACTGTGGATGGTTTTGAATTGATTAGGGATAGAATTGAGGGTTTCTTATCAAAAGCAATCAAAGGATCAATATTTTTGGTAGAGAATATATGGGGGTTGGCACGGGACATCAAATTTTTATGTTAAGAATTTTCAAGGAAATGAAAAAAAAAATGGAATTGAAGTGATTGAGAGATGAATTGAAATGTATTGGTAATGGAATTCGAGAAAATAATTGAATTCATAGAGGCGAGGGCATGCTATAGTGGCCGCCTTAAACCCTGCTTGAACATTCTATGGGGTTTTAGCTAAATCGTCTGTTTATTTTTGTCCATTGAATTCAATTCCGCAGTAATTTAAATTGAATTCATAATTTTTTATAATTTGTTATATTTAAAATAAAAATTAAATTTATATATTATTAAAATATCTGTGAAAATAAATTAAATAGCAATGTTAATTATTTTATTTTTAATTCAAAAACTATTTTTTTTTTCAATGTAAAAATAAAGTACAGACTTAATAGCCGCAAAAACCAATCATTTTACAATGTAATATGGAAAGTAGTTCTCAACGTTGCGTGATATCCATATGGTCACCCATTTTCACCCATGCATCTAGGCTCTTTGGGCCAACATAAAATTACTTTGGGTTGAATTTACTGAATCAAATTTTATCTAATGTAAAAAAAAAAAATTCAAACAATCATAATATGAGTCAACTCGAGTTACTTTAACTAATATATAAAATAAAAGATTGAAATAACTTATAGAATGAAAAACAGAAAAAACCACAAAACTTAAAACCAAATAATCTAATCTCAAATAATGAAATTAAAAAAAAAACATCAAAAAAAAACCTGAGTCAACTCAGGTTAACTCAACTAACCCGCTACCCACGACATGAAATCGGGATAAAAAAATTAATTTTTTTTTAAAACGACCTAAAAATAAGGATTGAAGTTAAATATTAAAAAAAATATTGAAAAAACTTGAGTCACCCCAGGTTAACTTGACTAACCTGCTACCCAGAATAACCTAATAGAAAGGAAAAGCATAAACAATTAGAAAAGGTCAAGACCCAATAGTCTAATATCAAATGATAAAATTAAAAAAACATTAAAGAAAATCTTAAACAATTCAGGTTAACTTGACTAACCCGTAACCTAGGATAACTACATAAAATAAAAAAATGATAAAAAAAAAGACAATTAAAAGAACAAAAACTAAAATTGAATAAAAAAATGAATAAAATAAAATGTTGAGGGATAAAATTAAAAAAATAAATAAATAAAATAAAATGTTAAGGGATAAAATTAAAAAAAAAATCAAGAAAAGAATTAAAAAAACAAAAAAAGAGTATCATATTTGATATAAAAATTAAATAAAATCAAATGAAAAATGATGAAATTAAAAAAAATTCAAAACAAATAAATTGAAAAAATTCATATCAAATACAATCAAATTCCCAAAATTTAATGTTGCAAATTCACCATAAATTAAACATAATTCATGATATGAAATCTATTTGATATTTTCATGCTTAATTTCATTAGATCAAACCCAAATTAATAGAAAATTAATATAATTCAAAGAAAATACTAAATTCATCAACTTATCAACAATTCAAATAAATATGTAAATCATTATAATTCTACTGCATTCATGCTCTCGTCCATGAAATCATCAAGCATAGTTAATTACATTTTTAGCTTATTCCAACAATACACATAAAATCTCTAATTCGACAACTTAACATCATTTAAATGCAACGCATAATTAATTGAAGTTATTATTTTATAATTAATTTAACTTATTTTCATGTTCAACTGTATAAAATTAACCACAATTGATGATATTCTTAATTAATTCCATATTAATTCAAGAAACCTTAAATTCACCATAAACCATAAATTCAACCTAAACAAGTATTTGATTTTAATCAAACAAAACATAAATTCATAGTAATGCAGTATATTTACCTTGTTTGTAAAACTAAAAAAAAAGTTGGGGTGGTGGCGGCAACAAGGAGAACATTCGATTTTGCATACAAAACATCTAATGATGCTTATAGACTAGCATGAGTTTGATTTTTAGTTATTTTAAAGATAAAATGAAGGTGTTTGGTGGGTTTTTTAGAAAGATAGTGAGGGTGTCGGTCATTTGGTCGAGAGAGATTGTGTTTGTGTCTGCTCTACGTGTTCTTCGATCTGAGTTTAAATTTTAATTGATGTCTCGCTTTAGAAACATGATTCAAAAGCAAAACATTCTAAATTGTCGTGCTTCTAAAACATAACATTACATTATCGTGCTTCTGAAACATAATATTACATTATCGTGTTTCTGAAGTGTGACAACTACCTTATCAAGCTTTTGAAAGCGCAATAATATCAAAGTGTGCTATTTTACTAAAAAAAAATTCAAACAATATTATTCTGTCAAAACTTTAAGTTTATTGTGCTAACTTTTTTTATATAAAAAAAAAAACCTTTAAAATTTTTTTTTCTTTTTATCTAAAATGGTAGTCTCTCTAATTTGAAAAAGAAAAAAAAAGTATTTATAAGAAGATTTTAGAACAATCTTTATTTGGTTTAAAATTTTGAAGTAATCCTAATTTCGTAAATTGGCTTTTTCTAGTAATCTACTAGGCTAGATGGGATAATGAAAAAAACTAGGCAATGATATCTATAAATTAGATCACAATATTCTAGCTCTTAATTTATTTTATTTTCTAATATTCTTTTTACTCTTTATTTTTATTTTTCACTTTATACTTTCACAAATCTTCTTCTTCTTCTTCTTTTCTATTTGCTCGAAATTAAAATAAAACATACAAAAATATAGATATTTTTAGAAATAGCTAAGTTTTGAAAAATTGGATAAAGTTTACTGAAAATGCATTTCTTTATATTTTTTATATTTTTCTAAAAAATATTTTTTAAAAAATAAAAATAAAAACAATTTATGACAAACATTATGCATAAGCACAAGTATATAAAATCTATGATTTATGTAACTGAATTGAATTTTAAGCAACTGCTTGAGCAATTGAACTAATGTTTTATTAAATTTTGATTTTTTATATTAAAAATAATAAAATATAATATTTTAATATTAAACGAAAAGCAAGAATAATCTAAGATTGATCTTGTAGACCTTGTCATAGAGCTCGTCTCGTGGCCCTTTGGTTAGGTAGTATGTACAAGAAGAAAAGGAGGAACAAGACAACTCTAGTAGAAAAAAATGAGCACAGCCTAAGTATAATCAGAAATTAACTCCTTAAGCTCAAAAGTTAAGAACCACATTGCACTGTTAATAAAACAGCAAAAAAACTGGCGTCAAGACCATCCAAGTGAAGACGATCAAGATCGTGACACTGGACAGTTAATCCTAAACTAAACAGAAAATAAGCAATTAATCCTAAGCCGTATCTGGGTTCCTAATTAACGAGTGAAAAAAGAATCAGCCCGTAGGTAGCTTAGAGCGACACATAGGGCACGTAGTACTCTTCAGCAACCACTTGACAATGCAATGAGGATGGTAGACATGAGAGCAGGTGGTGGTAGCAGCTTCAGACGCAGCAGAGAAATCTTGTAAGCAAATTGCACAGCACAAGGCTTCAATAGAACCCACATTATCCTCGTCAATCTTCACCTTCTTCAAGCATGGGATGGGTGGTTTGCAGGCTTGTAACACATGAAGAAGAGGGTTTTCCACAGTATCCCAGGAAACCTCCTTATCTTCATCAACATGAATTCCAGTCACGACATTAAACTTGGCATAATGGCTTGGTTCGGAGGTAATAATGCACACAAATATATGGTCAGCGTGATTAGGCAACGAATAGGCAACGCGGGATACGAGTTCAATTAGGTCAGCTTTTACTGTCGGAGATAACCTGATGCCTATGCTCCTGAGCAAACGCCTGTATGTGCGTTCTTTCAAACGATCCCACACCAATTCCCCGCGCTTTACCGGGAATGACTGTCTAGATTTGACCGGCGAGGAGCCGTCGCATGATTCCTTGACAATGATGAACTCTACTGTGATTTCTTTGGCAGAAAATTCACAAGAACTGAGAGAATATTTTGAGGGCTTCATGATTTTGCCTGAGCTTATTGCTCGAGTAGAGGAAAATATTTATGTGGTAGATAGTGAGAAACTGTCGGGGTTAAGGTAGGATTTTATATAGAATAGGGTTCTTACCAGACGGTTCAAGGAATCAATCCATGTCTGTTTTGAATTCGGAATTGCAAAAGCAAGCTGTCCAAAATAGCCGTTATTGCATGAGCAACTGTTTAACCGTTCTCCGGCTCTGGCTTCCCTTTTCAGACAAGGAAACCCAGTAAAATAAATCCTGATTTCAAAAGGAAAAGAAGATAAAAAGGAAGGTAGAAAAATACTGCTACTGTAAAATCCTAGCATTATTTTTCTTTAATGACGTTTTGTCCAGGAATCAATACCTCAAAACCAAATTAAATATTTTGATTCCCGAATCTCAGCCCAATCTATAATAATAATAATAATAATAATTAGATATTTTTTATTTCCTAATTTTACCACTTTGAAATATATTTTAACCTTCCAAAACCCTGAACTTGCCAAGTTTAGCCGATTAAAACTATCTAGATCCAACACGATTCCTTCTGATGGAAGCTTAAGACTAAATCAGGTGGGAGGAATTAATAATCCCCCCAGAAAGCAATATATCTTACAATTAACAATCATTTAATACACAATCATAACTCGACCCTCAAGCATCAAACTAAAACTAATGTCCAAGTAAATATGAATCAATCTAAATCCATTGCATGACAAGACCTGATAGAACTGTAATTTTAATAATAAAAAAACAATATTGCTATAATTTAACTTGTGATCTCCAAGCCAGAATGATGGAGAGAACAGAATATACTAAGTAAATGCCTCTAGTTTTTCAAAATGATTTTTCATTTAGAAATGCATTAAAATATATTTTTTTATTTTTTAAAAATTATTTTTGATAATAATACATCAAAACAAACGTTCTAAAAACATAAAAAAAATTTATTTTAAGCAAAATAAAAACATTTTTAAAAACACGGTTTCACTCATTCTCAAATTATAAGACTAAAGAAAGAGTTTTATCTAAAAAGAATTTGGAGGCTCTAGGTTAGTAGATCTTCAACTGGAATGGCTATGCCATTACCGGTAAAGACCAAAAATCAGTCATGATGTCTCGTGCCACAGGCATCAGTACCAGAAAGATAACAACTGCAATGTTGTCTACGTCTGGCAATATTAAATAATGGTGTCTATCAGCTACCATACTGTTCTACTCTGAGAAACGAAAGAGTACTTGATTTTGCACTAGAAGTAATGGTCATCGAGGATGCATGCTGGATTACACAGAATGACAATGGATAAGGCTGTTTGAATTATGCATTGTAAACATTAACAAAAAAGGGACCCTCTCCGACTTATAAAATGTTGTCTTTTGGTTTCTTTTCGGCAATATCCAAACAACTCCACCAACTTTATTCTAGCAGATAACAGAAATAACCCACCACCAATGTTGGTATAAGAGTAACAATCAAGTCCTCAGGAGAGCAGAAGACAGATAATAACTTCTCATTCCTTGGCAGTCGTGTCCTTCAGAAATCCTCACCATATAAATAACAATGGAGATTTCTCATTCATTGGCAGTTGCATCCTCAGATGAAGCACTCCCTGCATCTGCATATGAAGAAAAGGATAGTTGAGTTTCCTTGGCCCTTTGAGAGAAAATCAGACCGAGAAAAGAGATCTATAGCTTTTGTGTAACATAATGATGCTTGAGCATACCTTCGCCATCTGCTGGGGCGTAAGGAGACTTCCGGTATCGCGTTTGCTGTTGTGTGGGCTGGAAAACAGAGAGATAATACACAAATAAGCACCCAGTACAAAATATGCTAGCATTATAGCACTAACACAATGGCCAGCAGGGAAAAAAAAATACTTCTCACTCATAAATATAAACTAATACTTGGAAAACCCAAAACCATTTAGGATGGCTGCCAATCTCCATTTTTCTTCAAAGAAACTAAGCAAAAAAAGGTAGGGAGGAAATCACAAGCATAACAGGAGTCATTCATTCATGGTTCTTTCAAATTCCCTGGCATCATATCTGCATCATGCCTCGAAGGAAAAATATCTATGTGCTTGTTATGTTGCCTTTCCCTTTAAATAAATTAAATAAGGATTTAAAGAAAACGTCAAAACCATAGTTCAAAGTTATTGAGGAACTTTGCTTCGAGCAATAAGGAGACGACTTCAGTTCTGTTGATCAGAATAAAATGGAAAAATCAATCTTATATCTTTGCAACTGTTTCCTCAGCCAAAATAGAAATACTCCAAAAACAGTAGGAGTGAAGAGACTTTAATTTTAGTATGGAAACACCCTCCAACTGAAATATCTAACACACTACCTCATCCATTTTATGATAGTTTCCAGGTGATTTTAGAAGGTGGAGATCTTAGAAGCAGCACAGAAAGCCCCCTTTCCACTTTGAGTTGTGAGGATAGAGGTAGATTGTTTCTTTTATCAAGCTTCGACTCTGAAGCATTATTTTATCAGGGGACCTCACTTTTTCCAGCCAAGAAGTTACCAGGTTTGGAGTGAGATCTTATGGGGTGCAATAGAGTGGTGCTCTGAAACCCATTAGTGTGAAGCAGAAAGGTTACTGGGAACATAATCTCCGGAAATTGTTTTCAGGGGACCATGAATGAGACAGCACTGAGCTGGGAAGGTGATGCGTAAAGCTTTATAGATTTGCAAAGGAAATAGCACAACCAAATCTTTCCACATGATGACTACTAAGAGGAATAATCTTATTGGAACATTAATGATTGATAAACTCAGTGATGAGAGACAGTTTACTTCTGTAGGAACAAATCCATTATCATCCAAAACCTTATCAAGGAACTACAAAAGGAATCGCTTTAGAAAACATTGGAAGCACCTAAACCAAAAGAGTGAACAATCATTAATAATGTCTAAAATGGTAATAAATCAAGTTGCACATGCCAATAGTTATTATTGTAAAGAACATATGCTAGCTTGTTCAGTGTGGTTGCGGTTGCTTTTCAAATAACTTTTCGTGCCAAAATGCATGTCAATGATTTTTTTTTATTTTTTAAAAATTATTTTTGACATCAGCACATCAAAATAATTTGAAAACACTAAAAACATATTAATTTGAAGTTAATAAAACAATAAAAAAATTTCAAATTTTTTCAAAAGCACTTTTGAAACGCAGAAACAAACAGGCCCAGGCACTTTCAAAGTATTGTCAGTCAGAAAATTAAAAGAAACACCTATTTTCAATTTATAAAACTTTGTTTGAACAAACATCCTAGAATTGGCTCAAAATAAATGCTTGCTTTTTCTCGGTAATCTCTGCTTGGTGAAGAAGTCCTTTTTTATATTTCCAGGCTTATCAAGGGGAGTACATCCAAGAAAATATAACATAACACAATTTCTCCTTTGTATAGTTGATCCATTTCACCTGATTCCACGTTTATATACATATATGGTGGCACAGAACCCCTCCCTCAGAATTTTCATTTCCATTCATCTGTATTTTTTTTTTAGCCTACAAGTTGTGGAAGAACACTGGCAGAAGTCACAGAACATTGAGAATTTTCATTTGTTCACCTATATTCCATTGCGAGCTCAAGAAAAACCTAAAACTAACTTCAATTGAGCATGAGCAGACCAATTATCTCAAGGTAACATTAACATTCTCATACTCCATAAATTTAATGCATCTTTTGATAGAAATGACTTAATTCAAATGATTTCCTTCTTTTAAACAGGCTTCCAGATTTCGAAATAAATGAATACCTAACACCTTCAGCTTTCGAAATAAATGAATACCTAGATTACTTATATTTTTTTATCACCAAAAGCTCATAACACATAAGTAGTTGTTTACTTTTGCATGCAGATCCTCAACTCAGCCAACATAATCTAGGAAAATGTCTGGCTTCTATCATCACTCATTTTTCAGGTTTACAATAATTTGTTTGAAAATCACCAAAGTGGGGCAATGCAAATCTAGTACAAGGGGAGTATAGAATCAAGCACAAAAGGAGGACAGACTGAATAGGAGAAAAAACAATTCTAAAGAACCAGAGCATGTAAAGACATATTCAACAAAGACCAAAACAAATAACTAGTCCTTTTTATAAGGGACACGCAGAAAATGAACTTCTTAGAGTCCCAAACTTGATTTTTCTTACAGGTCCAGTACCTCAAGAGCCCAGGCAATCCTCTCCGCTCCTACAACCTTTCTAGCTCTACCATTTTATCAACTCTTACTTCAACGTCGTAATATAGTTTCCAGCTTCATTTAACTCTATTGGTTACCTATCTAGTAGACCCTTAGAGAAAACTTCCAATGAGACCACCAGCTCTCTACCTTCATTAGAAATCAACAGCCACTTATTCCGTCTAGTTTATCTTATATCACCCACTGACAGTTGAACATTAGCACAGCTGAAGCACAACAAGCATTCACATGATTTCTTCTTAGGAGAAAGAAGACAAAAAGGAGACAAAGAATGGATCGACGAATATCATTCACATATATACCTGTAATTTAGGCCGAAGAGCTTCGAGTGGTCCTTTAGGCTTATCAACACCTTGCTGTTATAGTTCAATATCATCAAATGATATCAGGTAACCATCTTAATGCAGTCAATTTTAAGTAAAATAACAGAAACAATCCGTGAAACCAGTACCTTTCCAAGTGCCCAATCAGCAGAATCAAAGTAGGCACGTTCATGGTCCTAACATCCAAATCATAAATTTAGACACAAACCAGCACAGAGCACAATATGTATCAAGAGTCGAGACTCAGTAATATGGAGTCACCTTAGAAATGAGAGGTGGTTTCTTAGGCAAAATTCCTCCGTATTTCTTCTTTACAACTTCCTCCTACATATATGTGTATACAAAGAAATAGATGAATGAGTGAAAAATTCTTCCAAAATAAAGTTTTTTAATCATGTCTTCAATAAATCATGCATATGCAGGAAAACAAAACACCTCTTGTTTTGATGAAGGCATGGAGCTTTTATCCTCGGAAAGATTTCCGTCAACCTGATCTTGCTTGTTATCCTCCATACCTGAACCAACCGTAACGGTATAACAGTTGTCATCATGAATAAACATCTTACTCACATTAATTGATGCTCCTTCCACGCATACAAACTTTTAACCAAATCCGGAGAGAGCAAATCTTAGAAAACTTGAAAACTACTTAACAAGATGCTTGCTACTATAATACTAACAAAATACAGCAACTCCAAATCTAACCTATTGTTATGAATTCCAAACATTCCTTCATCATACCATCAAAGTATCCTAATCATTCCGAACTCTTATACGCAAGTGCAACATTTATAAATGATTCTATAAAATCAGTGCTAAATTACATTATAATTGTTAAATTTTATTTACTTTCTTTGCTCTTCTCGCATGAACAAAGAGAGAAGAATCATAAAATAAGCACAGCACTTAATGAATTATTTGGTCCAGGAACCTTTAAAAAAATCCAAAGCAAATTAACCACGACAATAAACACAATCAAGACCTATAACGCGTAATAATTGAATAAAGAAAAACAA
>Ga0325414_1000693_pt1 | contig 29148 bp, 17 predicted proteins | sample PopdelMetagenome_8_FD_206183 | JGI IMG/M metagenome (GOLD analysis project Ga0325414, IMG submission 206183) | Populus deltoides microbial communities from Bellville, Georgia, United States - Leaf-PdKOR-R3 | ecosystem: Host-associated > Plants > Phyllosphere > Phylloplane/Leaf | place: USA... | reverse complement strand
AGTTTAACAATTCAAAGATCAACTCAATCAACCCTGTAATCAATCCAAACATTTTATGATTATAATTAATTTTAATATTAAACATCCAGCTATAAAAAAAAACTAATACTGCATTCAGAAACTAATACTGAATTCATAAACATTTTAGATACTAAACATCCAGCTATCAAAAAAGAATTACCATAATACTGAATTCAAAAACTAATTAAAATCAGTAAACTAGTTAACAATTTCTTAAAATAAAACACTGAAATACTGAATCCAAAACACAAAATGACAGAATATAACTCATGACTTACGTTTTTCTTCTCCAGTTCACAAACTTTGTAGTGTTTTCCTCTCTGTCCCGTAAGCTCTGAAAAATAAACAAACCATATTCAAAATCAGAACCTAGTTTTCTGTCAAACCATTCACGGTCACAGGTTCACAGACTTTGTTTTCAAAATCCAAGCACTGTTAATCTGTTATCAAAACAAATGCACAGACTTGTTTAACAGGCTTTGATATCGAAACACTGTTATCAAAACAAATTCACAGACAAATTTAACAAAATAGAAATTCAATTAGCAAACCCATTCACAGACCCATTCATAAACAATTAGGAAACATTGTTATCACAAAATAAAAATTCAAGCAGTCGGTGAGAGACCAATTCACAGACCCATCAAAAAATAAGAATTCAAGCAGTCGGTGAGAGACTCATGAGAGACCCATTCACAGACTTGTTTTCGGTGAGCAACCCCATTCACAGACCCATCAATTCATAAAAATTCTTAAAATAAAAGTGTAAAGACTGGGATTCGGTGAGAGACCCATGACACAGGGGACATGGACATGTCTGCAATTTGACAAATAAATTACTCTAGACTCTAAATCATGATGCTATTTGCAGAAGGTGCAAAAAGATAAAGAGAATAACTTACTATGGCTGGTGGAGACTGGTCACTGGAGAGCCAGTTGTTGCCTGTTGGTGGTGGACCGATGGTTGATTGCTGGAACTTGGACGATTGAGAGAAGGAGAACAAGGATTTAGTGACTTAGGGATTTAGTGACTTAGGGATTTTTCTGGTTCTGTGTTGTTATCTTGTGTCTGTGAAAGACTGAAAAAAGATGAAGAAAGATGAAGAATTGAAGAATGAAGATCGTGGTTTTGTTCTGCGTGTGAGTCACACGGTGTGACTGTGTGTACCGTATAATAGTCAATAGGCCAATACTTGCTTGACACGTGGAGCTGGAGGGAACAGTGGAGCAACATTTTCTGTTTTGGCACAGACGCGTAAAATCGGGTGTACAATCGCCCGATTTTACCTGATTTTAACGATTTTACCCGATTTTGACCCGATTTTACCTATTTCCGAGTTTTGTGAACGATTTAGCACGTTTAGCCTACATTGACTTGTAAAATCGTACGATTTTACGAGTTGAATCGCGATTTTAACAACCTTGCTTGGGATGGTTGACTAGTGAAAATTCTACTGCGTTAGTGGATGTGTTTACAGAAGCTAGTGGCGACATGATTGATCTTCATATTTCCACTGTTTTCCAATCCCTGCACTGTGAGGAAAATTATCTTCGAATTCAGGTGTTTATCACGCTCATGTGGTTATTCAAGATATCAATTATATTCTCCCACGAAGTAATTAAAACTAAAAACTAGAAAACGAAGAACCTGACTATAAGATATGTGTGAAATACAGGATGACACGCTGACCGGAACACTTTCGTCCGTGGATATTGCCACGAAAGAGAATTTGGAGAATCTTGTGAAAGTGGGTGAGAAATTGTTGAAAAAACCGGTATCAAGGGTGGATTTAGGCACTGGAGTCTTTACACATGTTGATAAGATGACAAGTGAAGAGGCTCTCATAAAGTATATATATATCTGCTCAAGTCTATATATTACAGTGATTTCTATGGCATCTTATTTCATCTTTGCTGATTTTTTTTTTGACTGTATAGGATGGCTAAATTACTGTCAAAGGAGAAGCGTCTTCGTGATTCTAGGTCACCAGTTGGAAAAGTTGCTACTTCGAAGTGAATATGATTCGTAAACTAGATTGTCCAGAAAATTAATTAGGCGCAAATTAATAAATTTGGAAGAAACAGTAGGGAGATTATCTGCATGTAATTCTGCTGTTTTTATTTTTTTTTATTGTTACAAGAAATGAATAATATGTAATTCTTTCCGTCGTTAAATATGAATCATCGCAGAATGCTGTTGCACTTAATTTTAAAAATATTTTTCTTGCTCATCATCTTATAATTTTGTTTATCTTTTGTTCTTCTTGCCTTGTGGTCTGACAACTCAACGTGTTTATCGTTGTTTTGGCTATACACACATACATCAATACACACACACAGTACATATGTAGTTTGTTCACGTTCTCTAATATTTAGCTGCTGATCATAGCCAAACCTACTTATTCTTTCTGAGCTTGGATATGATCATATCCATTGATTCTTACATAGAATCTTTATCGAAATTAGATGGTTCAATTTGCTGTTTCCTAGTTTTTCCTTAGCAAGACCATGTAGAAAAATAATGCCTAGATCAATAAAAGTTTTTTTTTTTGGCAGTATTATATTAAACTCAACTTAGTGGATCAAACTTGAAATATCTCAACGATACTTCTTGATTAGCTTGAACTTCAAATTAAACTATATAGATGTTATCCTGATATAACCCCGTCAACTTGCCGGGTTAAAAAAACTTAGATGACTGGTAAAAACATGAGTTGATTTTAAAAATATTTTTAAGATGACATTTTTCTGAAAAAAATAATGAGATGGCAACACAAAATCAATTCAGGGGTCAATCTAGGTTAAGTCATGAACTCCATTTAGTTTAATAACCTTGTTTTTTTAATTGTTTTTATTTAATTATAAGATAAATTTTTTTAATTGTTTTTATTTAATTATATGATAAAAATAAATGTTTGCAAAACCAAGCACCAACTTGATATCGAGATATTTTTTCGAGACCACGATAAACCCATTAAAAATTAAATCGAAATAAATCATGAAATTTAATTCCTAATAATTATGTTTTTTTGAAATTATTTTTTATTTAATAATATAATAAAAAAATAGATGTTAAAAAAACTGAGCACCAATCCAATGCCAATACGTTTTTTTAAAGATCGTGATGACTCCATAAAAAAATTAAATAAAAATAAATTGTGAAATTTAATTCATAATAATTGTATTTTTCTTTGAAAATATTTTTTATTTAACAATATGATAAATTAACTTTTATTTAATAATATAATAGAAAAAAGTAGAAGATTGTAAAAAAGTAAAGACCAACTCAATATTATTTTAAGACTACGGTAACCTCTTGTACGGAAACAAAAATAAATAACATAATTTAATTTTCAATAAATCCATTCCTAAACTTGAAAAAAAAAAAGAAAAAAAAATGAAAACAAAAAATATGTTAACAATACGTGAAGAGTCCTCGATTAATCATTGTTAAACTTGAGAGTTATTAGAAGTCTTAATCTTTGGTTTAGCCAATTTTTATTTATTTATATGTATAGTGCAATATTTAATAATTAAGATAGAGATTTCAAAATTAGAGTAGCGCTTATAATATTTCGTATATAGTATATCTTCTACAATAGTTAATAATTAATTAATTAATTAATGTGGAGTTAGGTGGCAATACGGTGATACTCGAACTTTTTTTTATTAGTGGGGAAGTAGAAAGGTCAAGCACGTGGACCAGTAATTACGCAATTCATGAGTAGTTTGAGCAGAACGAAACGAATATTGTAATGGTTCGGATTTTGGTTGTGTTCTCAAAAGGATAACAATGGACTTATTAACTTGTCCCATTTAAGGCTGCAAAGTATAGTTTAGGTGAGCAATAATTGTCCACGTTGATCTTATGTAAACACTACACACTTCAACATTTAGCCCTTTCAAGTTTTTTTATATTTTTTATTTATAATTATCGAGAGTATATTAAAAAAACCATAAAGCAAATAGCATTTTCAATTTTTTCTTCATTAATATTCAACATGTAATGTAAAATCCTGAATTGTATTTATAAAAAGGATTATAAGATAAAAATAATATCAAGTTTCTAATTAACTAACATAAGTTCCTTTCGAACTATAAAATCTTTTCCTATTTCGATGGAGGTGGAATGAGAGGAATTATACCAGGAACTATCCTTGCGTTTGTAGAGTCCGAGCTTCAGGTAGTCTAGAAATCGGTCTCTTTAAGGATGTATTGTTGCATGTAATAGACCTGCAAGATCATCCATTTTTTTATGCGTGTGCAAGCTCATGATGATAATATAAAATAGAGTAGAATAAGAAACTACGTACAGGGAACGTTTCCTTGTTCCACTTGAGGTATAAAATAGAATAGAATAAGAATATATCACACTTGCGTGCAGGATAATAGTTTATTTATACAGGTATATAATTGTAATGTCTCTTTCCAGGTATAAAATAATCCGTAATTTCATCTCCCATCACTGACTAGTATGTTTTCTATTCAAATTGTAGAAGCTGGATGGTGCAGACGCAAGACTTGCAGACTACTTTGATGTGATTTCAGGCACCAGCACTGGTGGCCTCGTGACTGCTATGCTAGCTGCTCCTAATGAGCAAAACCGCCCTTTATTTGCCGCCAAAGACATTAATGACTTCTACCTTGAGAACTGCCCTAAAATCTTTCCCCAGGACGGGTAATAATCCCAGATATGAATGCCATAATAAGGAGTTAAATATAGTATATCAAGTACTGCTTTAAGACTCTTTTTTTCCTCATTCAAATCTCTAGACACTAACTGTATACTCTCTGGCAATAGGTCCCCATCGGCTTCAGCTGGAAAACTGATCAAGAGTTTGAGAGGACCAAAATACGATGGCAAATTTCTGCATAGCATTGTCAAGGAAAAATTGGGAGATAAACGCCTGCAGTACCAGATCATGACAAACATTGTGATCCCAACTTTTGACATCAAGCGCCTTCAGCCAACAATCTTTTCAAGCTATCAGGTTCGTTATATATACATACACAACTCTTAAAATTCTATGTGTTGCTTGAGAAAAGAATCGTTTCACACTTATAATTATTTTAAAAATATAATTATTTTGTATTTTTACTTTTTTTTTTCTAATCAGATATATTTTTATCTTTTATTTTGGAACATTAACCACACGCATCCCTAAAATTCACTCATTTTTTTTTATTAATCTCTAATTTTAGTGAAGAAATCATCTATAAAATTGCACAAATTAAAATGGTCAAAAGGATAATAAGTTTTTTACATATACAATATTTTTTCCCCCTAACATAATGTATCAATTCAAAAGTTTTCTCTTATTATCATATAATTCAATTTTTTGTATATAATAATAGTAATAATGTAGAATAAACTTTCATTGTAACAAACTTTAATAATTAGATCATACAATAATATCTCAAATTTAAAAGAGCATGAACCCTTTAAAAAACTGTCCAACATTTAGATGAAAACATAAAATTAATATTTTTTATCTACAATGCATAAAAAAGTTTATTTTTGAAGAGTTGAAATAAATCACTTAGAACTTAATTTTTTTTTCATTCTTTTATAAAATAAGTTGCATAGACAAAAAAAAATTTGTAGTTAATTTCTATTGTATATCAATGAAAAATCCTGCTAAAATGAGACTATTTGTTTTTAAAGTCCAATCATACTTTTAAAAAATTTTAAATTTTTTAACTCAGACGTGAGTCTGACAAACCCAGATGCATGGGTGTGGCTTGGTTGTCAAGCCCACACGTATTAATCTGGCAACTATACTAGATTCAAGCGTCTTAGATCTCGCAGTTATGCCAGATCTAAAATACATGAGAATGATAAACATATATGATATGATAAATAACTAATAAAAAAGACAAATGTATATTTTAGTTGTGAGATGAAAGAAAAAAACAAAAATAATTAATCTCCAACAGCAATTCAATTGTTATTTATTTACATCCAATTAGACAGTTTAGCATCCAGTTTTTTTCATTATCCTTTCGCTGTCCTCTCACGAAGGCTGGGCCTAACGAAAGATATAGCATTGGCTAAGTTTTGGGGTTAATGATGCATTCCTCAACTATAAGAGATTGATTAATCAGTTTTCTTTATCAATTCACGGAATCGATTTGTTTAATACGTTAATGACCTTTCATTAATAACATCGATCTGACAACAAATAAGTTAATTTTATAATTAAACGAACCAAATCAGTTTAATTGTCATCTTCGTTTGATTTATAAATTTGAAATCTTCAATTGTTCTCTATTACTTAACGTGTCCGCTCAAAATTTGACCCCGTCCAAGAAAATTATACAAGGTTAAATTTGGGCGAGTAAAATCTTTCGACTTAATTGAAAATTCCATGCTTCATGAAGCACAGAAGTCTATAAATACCTCCACACTCCCTTTGGGATATTACAATTAAGTTTCAAAACTTAATTAGATTTCAGCACTAGCTATATACATCTCCCAAGGCTCTCAGAAAGTTTAAGCTAAACACCTCTAACTCTTCCGCTTCTAAGCTCAGCAATGCCTTTAAATTCCTCAATCTCTCATATCCGGACTTTAAGATCACCCATTCAACCCCCAACTTTCGGAAACCAAATCACTGTTCTTAGCATCGATGGAGGTGGAATAAGAGGAATCATACCAGGAACTATCCTTGCCTTTCTAGAGTCCGAGCTCCAGGTAGTCTAGAAATCGGTCTCTTTATATAGGGACGTATTGTTGCATGTCAAATAGACCTGCAAGATCATGCATTTTCTTATGCCTGTGCTAGCTCATGATGATAATATATAAAATAGAGTAGAATAAGAAACTACATACAGGGAACGATTCCTTGGTCCACTTGAGGTATAAAATAGAGTAGATAAGAATAAATCACACTTGCATGCAGGATAATAGTTTTATTTATATCGGTATATAATTGAATTGTTTAATTACTTTCTCCAGGTATAAAATATATACTCCGTAATTTCATCTCCTACCACTGACTAGTATGTTTTGCTATTCAAATTGTAGAAGCTGGATGGTGCAGACGCAAGACTTGCAGACTACTTTGATGTGATTTCAGGCACCAGCACTGGTGGCCTCGTGACTGCTATGCTAGCTGCCCCTAATGAGCAAAACCGCCCTTTATTTGCCGCCAAAGACATTAATGACTTCTACCTTGAGAACTGCCCCAAAATCTTTCACCAGGACGGGTAATAATCCCGGATATGAATGCCATAATAACGAGTTAAATATAGTATATCAAGTGCTCTATAACTACATTTTTTTTCTCTTTCAAATGTCTAGATACTAACTGCATACTCTCTGGCAATAGGTCTCCATTGGCTTCTGCTGGAAAACTGATCAAGAGTTTGAAAGGACCAAAATACGATGGCAAATTTCTGCATAGCATTGTCAAGGAAAAATTGGGAGATAAACGCCTGCACCAGACCATGACAAACATTGTGATCCCAACTTTTGACATCAAGCGCCTTCAGCCAACAATCTTTTCAAGCTATCAGGTTCGTTATATATACAAACGCAACTCTTAAAATTCTATGTGTTCCTTGAGAAAAGAATCGTTTCACACTGCAAAATATATGTCCTTACAAGACGTACCGCTTTATTCTTTAGGTGAAGAACGACCCATCCACGGATGCCCTTTTATCTGATATATGCATCGGTACTTCAGCTGCCCCGACTTACCTCCCTGCCCATTATTTTGAAACCAAGGACCCATCAGGCAAAGTTAGAGAGTTCAATCTGATTGATGGTGGTGTGGCAGCAAATAATCCAGTATGTTCATTATTCAACTTCAGCTCTTGAACTTGCATAACTCGTAACATATTGATGAATCCTATAATTAATTTCCTTTTGAATTTCCAGACTTTAGTTGCCATGAGCGAAGTTTCCAAGGAAATCACTCGGAAGAATCCTGACTTCTTCCCCACAGCGCCTATGGATTATGGTCGATTCCTAGTCCTGTCCTTGGGGACTGGTACGGCAAAATCTGAAGAAAAGTATGATGCAGATGAAGCAGCCAAGTGGGGTATCTTGGGATGGTTGACTAGTGACAATTCTACTCCGTTAGTGGATGTGTTTACAGAAGCTAGTGGCGACATGGTTGATCTTCATATTTCCACCGTTTTCCAAGCCCTGCACTGTGAGGAAAATTATATTCGAATTCAGGTGTATATCACTCTCATGTGGTTATTCAAGATATCAAATTATATTCTCCCACGAAGTAATTAAAACTAAAAACTAGAAAACGAAGAACCCTGACTATAAGATATGAGTGAAATGCAGGATGACACGCTGACCGGAACACTTTCGTCCGTGGATGTTGCCACGAAAGAGAATTTGGAGAATCTTGTGAAAGTGGGTGAGAAATTATTGAAAAAACCAGTAGCAAGGGTGGATTTAGGCACTGGAGTCTTTACACCTGTTGATAAGATGACAAATGAAGAGGCTCTCATAAAGTATATATCTGCTCAAGTCTATATATTATAGTGATTTCTATGGCATCTTATTTCATCTTGCTGATTTTTTTTTGTTTAACTGTATAGGATGGCTAAATTACTGTCAAGGGAGAAACATCTTCGTAATTCTAGGTCACCAATTGGAAAAGTTGCTACTTCGAAGGGGATATGATTCGTACACTAGATTGTCCCGAAAATTAATTAGACGCAAATTAATAAATTTGGAAGAAACAATAAGGAGATTATCTGCATTATGTAATTCTGCTATTTTTATTTTTTTCATTGTTACAAGAAATGAATAATATGTAATTCTTTCCGTCGTTAAATATCAATCATCGCTGAATGCTGTTGCATTTTTAAAAATAATTTTGCTTGCTCATCTTCTTATAATTTTATTTACCCTTTGTTCTTGTTGCCTTGTGATCTGACAACTCAACGTGTTAATTTATCGTTGTTTTGGCTATACAAACATACATCAATACACACACATATGTAGTTTGTTCACTTTCTCTAATATTTAGCTGCTGATCATAGCCAAACCTACTTATTCTTTCCGGGCTTGGATATGATCATATCCATTGATTCTTACATAGAATCTTTATCGAAATTAGATGGTTCACTTTGCTGTTTCCTAGTTTTTCCTTAACAAGACCATGTAGATATTTTCCTCGTATTTTTTCCGACAATGCTTTGATTACCTTTGTCACATAAGGAAATAATGAGCAGCTACCCGAAAGATGAAAGAAAACGACTATCCAAAAGATAACATAACACATATTTCACCCGTAAATTGTTTCTCCGAATTGGATAGCCAGCCTGAGAAACGAATTTTACCTGGGTTGTGGAAAGATCTTCGGACACTGATTCAGGCAAAAATCCTTGATGTCTTTGGCAGCATATATAGAAGTGAAAGAGAGACCCTGCAGGGAGAAAATTAAATTAAATTGTTTTCTTGAGAAAAGGGATAGAAATATAAGTATAATACAAGTAAGAAAGACTTGCAGGTGAGACTTCACGTGAATTGTAGGTTTAGAAGAAGTAGCTACGTGAAGTAATCATAACCAAGTGCAAACGAAACTGATCCCATCACTAGAAATAAAAAATAAAATTGGTTATAATAGGAAAATAAAATTAATATTATTATTTCGTTACCACAATCAATTTTAAATTAATTTGGGGTAAGGTCCGACAAGTTTAAAGTAACTGAGATCAAATTAAACTAAACAGAACCTTTAAACTACTTCAATCCCAAATTAATTCCTAATCAATTATGATTATTTTTAATACTTTTTGAAGGTGTGGTTAGAATTATTTTGAAAAGATTTTTCTAACTATATTAAAAATGTAAAAAATGAAGCCTTGACAACCCATTCTTTTTTCTTTTTGTTCTTCCTCTCTTTTCTTTCATGCCACATCAACTTATCTTATGTATATTTCTTGTCCATTAGTTGGCATTAGACATACATTTTAGTTTTTAACTAAATAATTGCTTTTGAAATTAACAATTGTGTATAAAATTAATATTCAAGAACATAATTATTTTTAAACTATGCAACTTTTAAAATACTTTCCCATCTTATGTTATTTTTCCAAAACCTTTACCAAATTATGTATTTTTCAAACACAAAAAAAAAATTAAAGAATTTATAATATCATAGTAGTGTAATTTATACAACTTTTTTTTTTATTGATCTTTAAATTAAACTATATAGATGTTTCCTGACGTGACCTGGTTGATTTACCGGGTTAAAAAAAGCTTAGATGACTAGTAAAAATATTGGTTGATTTTAAAAATATTTTCAAGATGACATTGTTTCTAAAAAATAATAATGAAATGACGACATGTTGAATCAATTTAGGGGTCAATCTAGGTTGGGTCATGAATTCCATTGAGTTTAATAACTTTTTTTTATAAGTGTTTTTATTTAATTATATGATAAAAAATAGATACTTGCAAAACCAAGAACCAACCTGATACCGAGATATTTTTCTGAGATCACGATAACACCATTAAAAAATAATTGTTTATTATTGCAACTATTTATTTATTTAATAATATAATATAAAAATAAAAACACTTCAACAATTGTCCACGTTGATCTTATGTAACAGTGCTAGTGTTTAAAACACTTCAACATTTAGCATATTCAAGCTTTTCTTCATTAATATTCAACATGTAAAATCCTGAATTGTATTTATAAAAAAGATTATAAGAAAAAAACAAGATCAAGTTTCTAATTAACTAAGATAGCAACATTGGAATCTACACAAGATAACCATCACAACAAAATCCAAGGGAAACTTCCAAGAGTCTCCAATTCATCTCTCTAGTGAATCTGAACCTCTGAAGTGGAGCACCTTTAGCAGCCTGATAAATATAAGTTGAGAGATTGATCAAAACCATGCAATGAAATCACAGGATCTTCGCACTCCTTGCTTAACCATACAATTTGCCAGACTATTGCTCTCACGGTACACATGAGAAAAAGTAATTGAGCCAAAAAATCTAGTCAATCTCTGAACTGTAGAGAAGAGCTCTCAGTGCATCCATGGCCTGTTATGAGAATTGTGCATCCAGCTGATTACATTGGCAGAATCTGATTTAATAGTAATATGATTATGATGAAGAAGACAATTTAAGGCTGAGAGCTCAATAGCTTTGACAACAGCTCTCAGTTCAGCTATGTTCGAATCTAGTATCTCTACTGGCAAGGAAAAAAAATACAAAGGAGATGACCATGGTGGTTTCGCAGGACACCACCTACACTTGAGAGTCCAGGCTTTCCAAGATAAGAGCCATCCACGTTCCACTTGAAGTTGTCAATGGTTGGAGGAGACCATATAACACCAGTTCTAGTAATCTGAACATTGGACCAACAAATCAGACCTTCTGCCAATCTTAACAGGTCTGAAGGGGAGTAAGGAAAGTCAGGATGAAGTGCTTTCAACCATAAGCATAGCCGAGTGATGATAAGGAAGAAAACTGAATCATAGTTCGGTGACTTTTGTTGAAAGCAAGGTTGTCAATTCCGTTTCGGTAGGTGTTTTGTTTTTTCAATTGAAATGTAATGTTTCAGTTTCGGAGTGTTTCGGCGTGTCGTTTCGGAGTTGTACTGTTCATATATATATATTCAACAAACATAATTCAAATTCAAGATAAATTAATTAAATTATGCAATACAAACACAGTGCCAAACAAATATAATTTTAAAATTTAAAATATTTCTAAATAGTCAAGATTAAATAGATCTTTAACTTAAAGTAATTCAGCTTAAACAAAATATCAAAATATTATGAAAGTAAAATGTTTTAATACAAATATTTTAAATATAAAGTTACGTCAATGTTATCAAGGCTAATGGAATCTAAAGCATCTCTTATTTTGCTCAAATTCCTACAAAGTATAAACATGAAAAAGACAACATGAATATAAACCATATATAATAGTGATAAATCTAATTTTAAAAAATTAATATCATTGTTAATGAAAATAGTAATAATAATTTTTAATATTATTATTAATATCATTGTTTTATAATTGGATGGTTTAATTAATGAAATTGAACAAGGTTCAATTTGATTCAATGGCTTTTCAAGAGCGGAACGGAACATGTGGAATGAAACCTGAACGTTCCGGGCGGAATTTAGCCGAAAAATCCGGAACGGACCGAAATTTAAAATGAGATGAAATTTGTTCTGTTTTTTGAATTGGTATGGAATGTTTCTGCCATTCCGGACGAAACGGAACGGAATTGACAACCTTTGTTGAAAGATCAGGTCATTTCGAAGAAGCCAAAGGGATCAACCCACTGAGAAAAACAACATCAACCACACGTAATTTCTTTTGAAGATAAAATTGTCCCAAAATGCACATGGATGTTTGTGGAGTGGTGTTTAAAGTATCATATGATAGCCTTACGAAAACAGAACGACCATATTAAGACAATTTTAGACTTTGCTTGACGTTATTTTATTGGATCGATCGATTGAAAGCATCTTTTGGACATGGTGTTGTGCATGTATGGACGCAAACAAAATGAAGCGAGGAAGCCGACAACATCATTAAGAAATAAACCTTATTAGAGGCTAAAACGGATGGCGATGAAATGAAAAGTTGCAATGATCAATTTAATAATCAGAGTCGATTTCATCAGCAGCAATATAAAATGTTCTTTAATTAAAATTTAATATTAATCCATGCGTAGGTAGTATCGGCGATGAGAAATAAGTGCAGCAGCCATAGAACACAATCAACACATAACCAAGTGGAAACGAAACTGATCCCAGCACTGTGGAAATTTGACCACACCCCAATTGTTTTTTCAAGGCTGTAAAGATGATTTCGAGGTGTTTTCTATCGGAAAAGGCAATAAAATGACGACATGTTGAATCAATTTAGGGGTCAATCTAGGTTGGATCATGAATTCCATTGAATTTAATAACTTTTTTTTATAACTGTTTTTATTTAATTATATGATAAAAAATAGATACTTGCAAAATCAAGAACTAACCTGATACCAAGATATTTTTCTGAGATCACGATAACACCATTAAAAAATAATTGTTTGTTTTTGCAATTATTTATTTATTTAATAATATAATATAAAAATAAAAACACTTCAACAATTGTCCACGTTGATCTTATGTAATAGCGCTAGTGTTTAAAACACTTCAACATTTAGCATATTCAAGCTTTTCTTCATTAATATTCAACATGTAAAATCCTGAATTGTATTTATAAAAAAGATTATAAGAAAAAACAAGATCAAGTTTCTAATTAACTAATATAAATTCTTTTTGAACTATAAAATCTTTTTCTGACTTGATAATCCCTTTTTTAAACTGATGCTTAGCAGCACTACCTTTTAAACAAAGTTTTTTTTTTTTTAATGTATAAACACTAATTAATTTTTCGAGCCTCACGAATGACTCGTTTTCTTCTATATTTTCTCTGTGAAAAACATATGGGTGTTGAATATCAATTGCATATAACTTAAGAATATATTTTTAAATTAATTTTAATCTGGTAATTTATGAACTTCTGAAACCAAATCCTTTTATTATACAAAGTGTATCTTGCTTTTCAGATAATAAATCTTTTGACAAGCAACCAAAGCATCATAGCAAACAATTTTCTTATCCTTCTTTCATGTGCGAAATAATGTTATCAATTATAGTTTTTCTTATTCTTATAGTGCATCTTCTTGCATGGCTACGCATTGAACTCTATTTCTCCAGTAAAGATTTGTTAAGACAAACCAAAGTACATTTTTGTCCGCATTGCTTTTACCTTGTCAATCTCATAGGCAATCTTCATTCATCCATGCCACCCAGGTGTCAGGACGTGTCAGATATGTAAAACCGAATTATATCAAATCAAAATTATTAAATTTAATCTTGATATAAATTAAAAAATTATTTCAAAAAGTTTTTTAATCCCACATTAAAAAAATATTATCTTATTCTATTAAGTTGAAATATTTAAACAATTTTTTTTATTTCACATTAAAAAAAACACAATTTTTTTCTTGTAAACATATATATATATATATATATATATATATATATATATTAATGGGACGTATGCACAATCATGTCAGACCCAAGTACCTTGATTCTGACAGTCATGGTAGACCCAAACATGGATGCTAGAACCACGTAGCTTGAGCCTGATATGGTTGTCAGACCCAAGACGCTTGGATCTGGAATGATTGCTAGACCCAACTATCTTAGGTCTAATGCCTAAGATTTGCATAATTTTTGTGAGCCAGACAAAAGTAATAGTTTTTTTTAGGGCCAAAATACTTATACAAATGTGTTGAATGGTCTCAGGACATCTAACTAGTAATTTCTTGTGGACTTTTGATGTATGGTTAAGAAAAAAGCCAGACTCACGCGCCTAGCCTAGAAACCATGTTAGACTCGCGTCTAGGTCTGGCATGACTCAAGCATTTGGGCCCGACAACCATATCAGACCTATGCGTCTTGTTTTTTGAAAATATAGAAATTCACTTGTCATAACCCTATTTTTAACAACACATATTGGTCAAGAAAAAAGAGAGAAAATGAATTCGAAATTTGGGTTAAGACAACTCAAATTGAAAGTTTGAGGACTAAAAAGGATGAGATTATAAAATTGGAAGTCATTTCAGTTAAAAATTGAAAGAATTGATAAGTTTAGAGACTTACTTAAACTTTGAAATAGTTTAATTAATGAAATCAGAAGCTTAATTGAAAAATTGATAAGTTTGAGGACTTAATTAAGCTTTGAATTAGTTCAATTAATGAAATTAAGAGTTTGATTGCAGAATGTCAAAACTTTAGTGACAAAACTAAAAGATGGTCTCCTTAGCCCAAAACGACGTCGTTTCCACATGCACTGTTTCTTCTTCTTCCTCTGGAAACAAAGAAAGCCACCTGCAAAAGGAAAAAGCACCGATCTGCCACGACCCTATCGATGCAACAAGACCAGAGCGTAGACCAAATGCAGAGCACTTGACCCCTTTCCAGCCGACTTTTCTCCACCGCCACGAGGTTACCACCAGGCCGAGAAAACCGCCACCAATAGTCCAGCGATGATAGGACTGGTGGAGTCCCAATCCAACCAAAACACAAAGTCCCAGACCTTATCATTATCCTGGGAAGATAACGATCAAATCTCACGCAAGAAAGCCTATAAAAGGCAGGGACAGAGAAGAGAAGGGGGGCAGCAAAAAATAAGAAGAAAGAAAGACAGAGAGAACAAGAGAGAGAGAGAGAGAAAAAAAACAAAAAGAGATGAAGAGAGAATTGACAGGAGAAATAAAGACAGAAAGAACGAAAGGAGAAAAGGCAGAGAGCAAAAAGGAAGCTTCGGCCAGCAACAAGCACCTGTGGATTCTCGTCCAAAACGTCTGTAAACCAGGTAAGTTTTCGTTCCCTCCTTTCCTGCAATTTAATTACCTATGCCTACGGATTAAAAAAAGGATTATTGCTTATAGTTATCAAACCCGATCTGGATTTGACCCGGTCAAGGAGTCGGGTCCCGAGTTACACGGGTCAACCTGAAAAAATTAAAAATTTAATATTTCATATAAAAAATTAAAAAACAATCCAAGTAAATATAGGTTATACATGTTGTAAATAATGAAGTTTAAAAAACTATTTAAAAATATTTTTTATCCCACATTAAAAAAAGATACTATGTTATCCTTTTAAGTTGAAGTATTTAAACCAAAAATATTTTTTTATCGCATATTGAAAAAACATAATTTTTTTCTTGTGAACATAAAGTATATATACTAAAGGGTTTCAAATTTCACATTGAAAAAATAACCTTTTTTTTTGGAACATTGAGTATATATATTAAAGGGTTTCAGATTCCACATTGAAAAAATAAAATATTTTTCTAGTATTTATATAATGAATTTTAAAAAAAATATTAATAACCAATTAAAAAAATATGAAAAAAGAGGGGTATGGGTCGACCCCCTAGGTTGACCGGGTTTTGCTGGGTTGTTGCACTGGCGATCTTTTGACTTATCTAGACTGGTCCAGCCATAAGGTCAACTGGGTCAACTTGTCGGGTCAGTCCAGGTTTAATAACACTGGTATTGATGTCGGGTTGTGTTTGGGCATCAGGCCCAGCCAACCCAAATTATTTTAGGCTAAGGATGTGTTTGGCAAAACACACCTTATGCCTATCCCTTTTTTTTGCACCCTTTTTGTTTTAATATCTAGCCAAATGATTCTTTTTGAATATCAAAAAATTCTAGAAAAGTTCGGGGTCTTCTTTGATTTATTTTTCATCTTGTTTTGTAGGTTTTGCTGTATATTTGATTTGTAAACTTTTACTGTGAAATGCGAATATGATATGCAATACATGTCTTTTTTTTTCAAAAATAATACACGTAAAAAAAAATAGTCTCCTTCTCTTTTAATCCAAATTCTCCAGATTTATTCATTGGTGTCAAAGTTAGGAATATCATACTTTTTAGGTTACACGATATTTACCAATGCCTGAGTTGAAAATATTCATAGACGAATATTCACTAACACCAAAGTTAGGAATATTACAGGAAGACCATAATAATGGAACAAAAACAAACTTTTAGAATTTAAAACAAGACCAGCAATACAGGCTGCCTCAGGTAGGACGCTTAAAGGGTGATAGTATCTTCTCTTTCGCGTGACCAATCATGTACTATAGAATCTCTATTGATCAATTAGGATTTCTATTGACCAAAATACTAGGAGGTAACTCTTTAAACTAGATCTTTCCCCTTGAAGAACAAGATTCCAGATATTTGTTCTTCTCCCACATTTAAATTTTTTAAAGGTCGCCATGATGTTTAGGTGTGTCATCACTTATAATTATTCTAAAAACATATTTATTTTGTATTGTCATCTTTGTCTTTTTAACCAAATATATTTTTATCTTTTCTATATTTTTTCTTCTATTTTAGGACATTAACCACATGTATCCCTAAAATTCACTCAATTTTCTTATTAATATCTAATTTTAGTAAAGAAATCATCTCCAAAATTGTTCAAATTAAGATAGTAAAAAGGACAATAAGTTTTTTATATATACAATATTTTCTTTTCCTACAACATAATGTATCAATTTAAAAGTTCAAAAGTTTTCTCTTATGATCATATATTTTAAATTTTTGAATATAATAATAGTTATAACGTAGAATAAAGTCTCCTTGTATCAAACTTGACAATTAAATCATGCAACAACATCTCAAATTTAGAAAAGCATGAATATTTTAAAAAACTGTCAAACACTTAGATGGAAACATAAAATTAATATTATCATTCACAATGCATACAAAAAAGGAAAGTTTATTTTTGAAGACTTGAAATAAATCACTTAGAACTTAATATATTTTCTTTCATTTTTTCCTTTTTAAATATAACAAATTTATAAAATAAGTGGCACAAACAAAAAAGAGTTTGTAGTTAAGTTCTATTTCATATGAATGAAAAATCTTATTTGAATAAGACAATATTTGTTTTTGCAATCCAATCGTGCTTTTGAAAAATTAATTTTTTTGACTTAGACACGGGTTTGGCATGGTTACCAGATTCACGTGCCTTGGGTTTGGCAGCCATGCCAAACCTGGACTCCTTTGGTCTAAAACTGATGCCATACCAACACACCTTGGGTCAGGCAGCCATGCCGGACCCAAGTGCTTTGGGTTCGACACATATGCCAGCCCCATGGTACTTGTGTTTGGCCAACCCAATTTACTTAGGTCTGACACCCAAGTAATTTGGGCCCAACATGGTTGTCAGATCCAAGTAAAAGTGAAAAAGACTAGCATACCTCCGCTTAAACATTTAATGACCAATGAGCCTATAAAAAAATACATAAATATTCCCGTAACCAAGGCTTTAATTTTTTCAACCAAATAACAAAATAATAATTTAACTTTCTATGAAAAGACAATATTAGTTCCATTCCAAGCCTTCAGAGCTTGGAAAATCCACTTTGCAAGTTTACAAAGGATTGTGTCTTAGCCAACAATATATTTAAACAAAGCTGCCAGACTAAATCAACTTAGACCTGACGTGCTTGGGTTTGACGCCTAGGATTTGTTTAATTTTCATGAGCCAGACAAAGATAATGGTTTTGTTAAGGACCAAAATACTCGTGCAAATGTGTTGAATGGTCTCATGAGATCTAACTAATAATTCTTTGTGGACTTTTGCTGTATTGTTAAGAAAAAAACAACAAATACCTTGCCAGACCAAGTGCCTAGGTCTGGCATGACCTAAGTGCTTGAGCCTAGCAACCATGCCAGACAAAAATGACTTTTTTTTTGAAAATATAGGAATACACTTATAATTGTTCTAAAAATATATTTATTTTGTATTTTCATCTTTTTTTGAACCAAATATTTTTTTTATCTTTTCTATATTTCTTTCTTCTATTTGGGACACTAACGACACACATCCCTAAAATTCATCTAATTTTTTTAATTAATCTCTAATTTCAGTGAAGAAATCATCTTCAAAATCGCACAAATTAAGATAGTCAAAAGGATAATAAGTTTTTTACATATACAATATTTTCTTTTTATATAACATAATGTATATATCAATTCAAAAGTTCAAAAGTTTTCTCTTATGATCATATATTTCAAATTTTCATATATACTAATAGTTATAATATAGAATAAACTCTTCTTGTAACAAGCTTTGATAAGCTTTGATAATTAGATCATGCAACACCATCTCAAATTAAAAAAAAAACATGAACACTTTAAAAAATATCTAACACTTAGATACAAATATAAAATTAATATTTTCATCCACGGTGCATATAAAAAAAAGTTTATTTTTGAAAACTTGAAATAAATTACTTAGAACTCAATAATTTTTCTCATTCTATTCTCTTCGAATATAACAAATTTATAAAATAAGTTGCATAAATGAAAAAGAGTTTGCAGTTTATTTCTACTGCATATAACTGAAAAATTCTACTTGAATGAGGTAGTGTTTGTTTTTGTAGTTCAATCAGACTTTTAAAAATTTTAAATTTTTAACTTAGGCGTGTGGGTCTAGCAGATCCAGGCACATGAGTTTGACATAATTACCAGGTTCAAGCACATTGATCCGACAACTTGTCAGACCCAAAATACATAAAAATGACAAACATACTTGATTTAATAATAATTATATATTTTAGTTTTTATAAAAAAAAAATACAAACAATGACGACATCTAAACAATATCTATATGCGCCTTCCAGTTTTTTTCCACTATCCTTTCGCTGTCATCTCGCGAAGGCTGGGCCTAACGAAAGATACAGCATTGGCTAAGTCTTGAGGTTAAGTGTTGTACTGAATCGATTTGTTTAATATAGACCTTTCATTCATGACATTGCTCTGACAACGAATAAGTTAATTTTATAATTAAAAAAAACTAATATTAGTTTAATTGTCATCTTTGTTTGATTTATAAATTTGAAATCTTCAATTATTCTCTCCATGGTTGTTAAACCCGGACCGGCCCGTCGACAAATTGATCTAGGACTTGGTCAATCAGGTGGCTAAACCGGTCTGGGTTTATTAAAGACCGGTTGATGCAACAAACCAATAAAACCCGGTTGACACGACAGGTAGATCCATGACCCGGGTGAACCCGGACGAGACTTGATGTTTTTTTTCTTTCAAATATGGTTTTTCTCCCCTATCTTTTTTTTTTATTTTTTAATTAGTTATTAACACTTTTTAAAGTTCACTATATAAATACGAGAAAAATATTTTATGTTTTCAATATGGGATTTGAAACCTTTTAGTATATATATTATATGTTCTCAAGAAAAAAGTTATTTTTTCAATGTGGGATTTGAAGCCCTTTCATAAATATACTCTATGTTCATAAGAAAAAAGTTATGTTTTTTCAACGTGGGATAAAAAACTTTTTGATTTAAATACTTTATCTTAAAAGGATAATATAATATCTTTTCAATGTGGAATTTGAAGCCCTTCAATATATATACTCTATGTTCACAAGAAAGAAATTATTCTTTGAATATGAGATTTGAAGCCTTTTAGTATATATACTATATATTCACAAGAAAAAAATTATATTTTTTCAATGTGGGATAAAAAACTTTTTAAAATATTCTTTTAAACTTCATTATTTATAACATTTATAGCCTCTATTCATATGATTTTTTTTTTAAATTTTCTCATATGAAATATTAAAACTTTAAATATTTTTTTAAAATTTTTTAAGGTTAACCCGTAAAATCCCAAACTTAGCCCCTTAGCCAGATCAACTACCTAGTCGGGTTTGATAAGTAAGGTTTTCTCTTACTTGACATTGTGGTCCCCCTTGAGTCGTGTCAGCTGAGAATTGTATAAGAGAATAATTGGACCAATTCAAAATTTGACCCCGTCCAAAAAAATTGGGCAAAGTTTAAATTTGGGTGAGTAAAATCTTTTGACTTAATTGAAAATTCCATGCTTCATGAAGCACTGAAGTCTATAAATACCTCCACACTCCCTTTGGGAAATTACAAGTTTCAAAACTTAAATTAGATTTCAGCACAAGCTATATGTGAAGATGGCAGAATTGAAAGAAAGTTTTAAGAAGAGAAATGAAGAATGCAGAGAAAGCAGAGCAGTTGACGAAAGAAGATGAACTTAATCACTGTATTCCCCTTCCAGTTGTTATATTATTGGAGTTATATTTATAGCTGATCTATAGACATAAACTAGCTTCTTTCTTCAATGATTAATAGTTTTTCTAACTGTTTCGAACTGCCTAACAATATTAACAGATTTAACTGTCTAACAGAATATTAACAACTTCATCCTATAATCTCTTGACATGTGGCATCATCTTGATCATTGATATCTTTACATTCCCTTGTAATCGTATGCATGAAAGAGCCAAGCATAAGATTGGAGCAATGATGACGAAATAATGGAGAAGAAAGACCCTTAGTAAGGATGTCAGCAAACTGATCTGCGGAAGAAACATGTTGAACAAGCAAGTCACCATTGATGACACGTTCTCTAACAAAGTGATAATCAATCTGGAGATGCTTCATCCTGGAATGAAACACTGGATTGGAAGCAAGAGAAAGAGCAGAGATGTTATCACAATGAATTAAAAGCGGAATAAGTAGTGGAACATGCATATCACAGAAAAGTTGTCGAATCCATGTGAGCTCAGCAGCAGCAATAGCAAGAGCTCGATATTCAGCCTAAGCAGACGAGCGTGAGACTATATGTTGCTTTTTAGAAGCCCATGAAATAGGACTAGATCCTAGGTAAACAACAAAGCCAGAAACAGAACTTTCGCGGGGGCTCGACATCGTCTGGCGACAACAGAGGCTTCTTTTCGTGCCTCCTGATGAGGGGTGTTGTGTGTTGGGAAGATTTTTTGGATTTAATCATAAAATAATGATTAAAGTTCAGGAGTCGCCACCTAGTATTATAGTCACTAGAAACCTATGGTCTGTAAGAGTCTGAGTAAGGGACTGGTTGTGCAAGGGGAAGACGCATCACCCCTAGTGCACCCTACCTAAGGTAAGCTTCATTCTTGTTTGATTGTTTTTTATAAGTCGGGTTACTATTCGTTGGCTTTTCTAAGGCTCAAGGCAGATCTCTCTTCATGAGAGAGTCTCTACCTTATCGGGTTAAATCCTAACCGTTCTAAAGTCTGAATTTTAGCATTGCATTTTTACACCTTGTATCTTTAATACTTGAGGGTGTACTTTATCGTGTAATTTTACACCCCACAAATATTAAAGTCTACATCCGAATCCTAAAAAAAAAAAAGATTGGAAAAAGATTTTCGACATGTTGGCCAAATCCTAATGGATAATCATAAACTGGTTATGATATTCATTTTTTATTTTTTTAAACATAAAAAAGATGCAATTTTTGTTTTTTTATGAAAAATATGCTTGGAAAAATTTTAAAATTTGGCCATATGCAATAAAATATTTTTTTCTTTTTGAAAATGTTTTGAATTTTTTTTGAAATATTTTGAAGAAAATCAGGTATTTTAATACTTGACTTGTATTTTACAGTGTAAATATACAACCCGATATTATAAAAAATTAGTAGAACAATATTTGAGAAAATCACAATTTTTTTGAAATGATTTTTTTGAAAGTTTTTGGATTCTATTTTTAAAAAGAAAAAAAATAGATAGAGTCCACTGCATGAACAATGGACGTGAATTATAATTCACGCCACTGTTCATGCGTGAACAGTAGGGCGTGAATTATAATTCTCTTATGTTCATGCAACAGGGACAGTGAAGAAGGGGAAGGGGAGAGAGGGTGGACAACCTGGCGTGGTGGTGGTCTGGCCGAGGATGACGGTGTGTTGTCGGTGGTTGTAGCGGTGGAGGTCGGTGTCGGCTACGGGAGGAAGAAGAAAAGGTTGCAGAGGAGAGAGAAACGCTGGAAGGAGAAGAGGGAGAGAGTCGCGGTGACTGCTTGGTGGCCGGTTGGTGGTAGAAACAGTGAGGGGCTGACGTGAGGACGGTGGCTGAGGTTGTGACAGAGATGGTGGCCGGCGGCAGAGGAAGCAAATTAAAGAAACAAAAACGCGCGGGAGGGGCTGTAGAGAGGAGAGAGAGACCGACGGTGGCTCTTGGTGGTCGGCTGGTGATTGTGTTGGCTTCCTGTGGTGATGGTGATGGTGGGAAGACTGGTGATGAGGGTGGTGGTGGCTGAAGACCACGATGGAGAGAGAAAGAAAGAATAAATGTGCAGAAACCGGAAGAAAAACTGGTTTTTTGGCTGAATTTGGACCCGATTTTCTCCTCCCTCAGGCCATCAAATTCACCTCTATTTAAGGCGGTGGAAGAGGGCAATCTTGTCTACAATGGAGAAAAATTTCAGCCCTTGATTCAGATGGAAGGATCCCAACCGTTGGCTCAAAGTAGGCATGATGCACTGTCAAATTGTCAAATCTGCAGCTGCAGGCTGCTTGAGTTGGCCTCTTTGGGGTGGTGCCACGTCCGTTTATTTGCTAGTGAGCCACTGAAGACCATACCCCGACGTAGAGGGATGTCTGGTGATCAGTTTCGTGCAAGTTTTGACAAATTTGGTGGACGTTAGGTGCATTAAATGCACCTGCAAAGGAGGTGACTGAACCAGTTTTTTCAGAAAAATAAGGAAGATAATGAATAGTGACCAGACGATGCGTTGTCTTGTCCCTCTTTTTTTTTTTAAACTCAAAACGGCGTCGTTTTAGGTTTTAAATAGGGATTTCTCCAAAGTTCAAAGCAGTCCTCCAACTTTCACTTTTATGCAATTACACCCTTGCCGAATTTCAATTGGAACCCTGGATTTACGTGCCCTTTGCACATTAGTCCTTGGTTTCGGTTTTTTGCAATTTAACCCCTAATTGACCATTAAACTTTTAATTTCTTCAATTTAGTCCCCGGTTTTGTCAATTAGGCCCCTATAGTCCGGTGCCTTTTGCAAATTGGTCCCTGGTCTCGGATTTCTTCAATTTAACCCCTAATTGACCCCAAAACTTCATTTTTCTTGCAATTTGGCCCCTAATTTCAATCAATTAACTTAGTAAAAATTAAATTTGGTCTCTTAAAATTCCAATCTTCTCAATTAAGCCCAAATTAGGCCCCCGAACTTAATTTTTCACCAATTAAGCCTTAAATAAAATTAATTTGACCCATTTAAAGTATAATTAAGTCCTTGCACTTAATTAAATCCTTCAATTGGACTCAAATTAATTCTTAAACATAATTAAAATTCAATTTGGCCCATGATTAAATCAAATTGGCCTATTAAAAATTTAATTATGTCATTGGACTTAATTTTTATGTAAATTCGTTCAATAATCATTGAATTTGACCTTGAATTTGCATTTTTTCTCCATTCTTGGGCATAATGGGGTACAATTAGGTCTTGAATTTCCTCCAAAAATTGCAGCTTGATTTCCCAATCTGCTTTCTCCACGTTTCCAGCCTTTATTTCATTTTTTGATTTTTATTTTGAAAAAAGAAATTGATTTTTGGGGAATAACCCATAATTGAGTTATGACAAGAATGACGATCATTGGGATCACCAGCTCAATCAACATCACTGTATACTTGTAAATTAAGAGTGCCAGGCTGAAAATGAATGCCATAATCAAGAGTACCCTTGAGAATCTCAAGATTCGTTTGACTGCAACAACATAATACTCTATGGGATTATGCATGAATTGGCAAGCTTGATTGACAGAGAAGGCAATATCAGGACGTGTGAAGGTTAGGTACTGTAAAGCTCCAACAATACTCCTATACTGTTGTGGATGAGAATAAGGCTTCCCATCATCCTTGAGCAGGTGATGATAGGGAAGACAAGGAGTGGCACAGGGCTTTAAATTTTGTAAATCAACCCGATCAAGTAATTCCTTGATATAGTTAGTTTGAGAGACAAACAAGCCAGAGGAAGAAGAAGAAACCTGTAGTCCCAAGAAATATGTCAACGGACCTAAATCCTTCATATAAAATTCCTGAGTTAAGGCATCAATGACTGATGTAAGAAGAGATGAATGACTGCCTATGGGAAGAATATCATCGACATAAAGCAGTAATATCACAGTACCATGAGAGGAATATTGAACAAATAGAGAAGGATCAACAAGAGAAGCCTGGAATCCCAAGCTAGGTAGGAAACTTGTAAACCTTTCATTCCAGGCATGAGGAGCCTGTTTCAACCCATATAAGGATTTGCGGAGTCTGCAAACAAAGTCAGGATAAAGGTTGCTTGTAAAGCCTTGTGGCTGAGCCATATACACCTCCTACTGAAGAATTCCATGTAGAAATGCATTTTTAACATCAAGTTGCCTTAAAGGCCAATGAAATTGAGTTGCAAGGGCCAGCGCCAGCTGAACAGTAGTTGGTTTCACTACAGGGCTAAATGTTTCATTATAATCAACGCCCTCTTCCTGACTGAACCCCTTTGCAACAAAGCGTGCCTTATGCCTAGCAATAGAGCCATCTGCATTTTTCTTGATACGATAAATCCATTTACAACCTACAAGGTTCTTGGCATGTGGCAGGGGAACCAAATCCCAGGTACCCTGGGCATGGAGAGCATTAATTTCTTCTTGCATAGCAGACTGCCAGGCAGCATGTTGTGAGGCAATCTTGAATGTGCTCTGTTCAACTGGAGAAAGGTCAACAGATTGAACAGTAGTGGAATAAGCTTTCCTTTTGGAGATACCATTCTTGGACCCAAATTTTGACCATTTTTATTTTAATTATTATTATTATTATTTTATTTACTGAAAAGGATAAAAAATGATGATAAAAAATAATAATGATGAAAAAACTTGGGTTAAGGGCAACATGATTGATAAGTTTTGAGACTTAATTGAGTTTTGAAAATTAATTTAATTAATCCAATCAAGGGTTTAATTGAAAAATTGATAAGTTTTGAGACTTAATTGAGTTTGAAATTAATTTAATTAATCCAATTAAGGGTTTAATTGGAGAATTGATAAGTTTTGAGACTTAATTAAGCTTGAAAATTAATTTAATTAATCCAATTAAGGGTTTAATTGGAGAATTGATAAGTTTTTGGAGTTAATTAAGCTTGAAATTAATTTAATCAGGGACTTAATCGAATAAATATCAAAGTTTGGGGTTTAATTGGGGTCCAAATTGCAAAAATTAAAATACAAGGACCAACTTGAAAATAGTGCAAAAATGTAAGGATCCAATTATATTTTAACCAGGGGTTTGATTGCAAAATTAGAAGAATTACAAGGACCAAATTTGCAGCCAACAAAACGGGGTCGTTTTGAACCGATTGTTCACCGTCTCTTTACTCTGCAATGGCTCTGCCATTAAAGGCAGAGACGTTTCATCTGTTGGCAGCCGTTACCACCACCGAGGCTGCCGCTAGCTTTATAAAGGCTGAGCAAAGGCAACCTCGCGAGGAGGAGACGCAAGACTCACTAGTATGTTATGCTACTCAAATTGTAGAAGCTGGATGGTGCAGCCGCAAGACTTGCAGACTACTTTGATGTGATTTCAGGCACCAGCACTGGTGGCCTCGTGACTGCTATGCTAGCTGCCCCTAATGAGCAAAACCGCCCTTAATTTGCCGCCAAAGACATTAATGACTTCTACCTTGAGAACTGCCCTAAAATCTTTCACCAGGACGATAATCCCGGATATGAATGCCATAATAACGAGTTAAATATAGTATATCAAGTGCTCTATAACTACATTTTTTTTCTCCTTCAAATGTCTAGATACTAACTGCATACTCTCTGGCAATAGGTCTCCATTGGCTTCTGCTGGAAAACTGATCAAGAGTTTGAGAGGACCACAATACGATGGCAAATTTCTGCATAGCATTGTCAAGGAAAAAATGGGAGATAAACGCCTGCACCAGACCATGACAAACATTGTGATCCCAACTTTTGACATCAAGCGCCTTCAGCCAACAATCTTTTCAAGCTATCAGGTTCGTTATATATACAAACACAACTCTTAAAATTCTATGTGTTGCTTGAGAAAAGAATCGCTTCACACTGCAAAATATATGTCCATAATTACAAGACGTACCGCTTTATTCTTTAGGTGAAGAACGACCCATCCGCGGATGCCCTTTTATCTGATATATGCATCGGGACTTCAGCTGCCCCAACTTACCTCCCTTCCCATTATTTTGAAACCAAGGACCCCTCAGGCAAAGTTAGAGAGTTCAATCTGATTGATGGTGGTGTGGCAGCAAATAATCCAGTATGTTCATAATTTATCTTCAGCTCTTGAACTTGCATAACTCTAAACATATTGATGATGTTAAATAATATTTATGTAGTCTTATTTATTAAGGGTAGAATAGTACTTTCAATTTAACCTATATATACTTTATTTGTATTTAGGTTAAGTCTAAGTATTCATAATACACAGATTATTCAGAATTCTAGCCTCCTTTTTGTATTTGATCTCAATTATTTTAACATGGTATCAGAGCTAGTTTTATGGAACGAGGCTTAATCCCGAACACAACTTCGCGGATCCAACTCTGTGGTGAGTTGGCTGGGGGTTTGCAGGGGGCAGCACGTAAATTTTTTAAAGTGAGATTTTGTCTTCTGCTTCTGTAAAATTTGGTATTTCGTCAGTTTCTGCAATTATTTTTGTATTTGTCTTCCCTTCAGCTTTTGCAATTTTGTATTTGCGTTCAGTTTCGACAAATTTGTTTTGTTTTTTGGAGTAATTGTATAATTTTGAGAAGATATTTGTTTAGTTTCTACAATCTCTGTTCAGTTTCTGCAATTTGGTATTTTGTTTTCCGTTGCTTTGCATTCTGGTTCTCTATGACTGTTGATTATGGCTACTGAAAGAGATGATTCGCTTCAATCTGTGAGTGTGAGGTTGGATGGGAAGAACTATTCGTATTGGAGCTATGTAATGAGAAATTTTCTTAAGGGTAAGAAGATGTGGGGATATGTTAGTGGAACTTATGTGGTACCTAAGAATACTGAAGAAGGAGATACTGCTTCGATAGATGCATGGGAAGCAAATAATGCAAAGATCATTATTTGGATCAACAATTCTATTGAGCATTCTATAGGTACACAATTGGCGAAGTATGAGACATCAAAGGAGGTTTGGGATCATCTGCAACGGTTATTCACGCAATCAAATTTTGCAAAACAATATCAGTTAGAGAATGACATACGAGCCCTTCACCAGAAAAATATAAGTATTTAGGAGTTCTATTCTGCCATGACAGATCTTTGGGATCAATTGGCTCTTATAGAATCGGCAGAATTAAAAGCATGTAGTGATTATATTGAACGTAGAGAGCAACAATGATTGGTACAATTTTTAACAGCACTTCGTAGTGATTTCGAAGGATTTAGAGGTTCAATTATGCATCGTTCTCCGCTGCCTTCTGTTGATTCTATTGTCAGTGAGTTATTGGCTGAAGAAATATGTCTTCAGTCTTATTTTGAAAAAGGAATTCTTTCTGCTTCAAATCCTTTTGTACTAGCAATACCTTCTAAGCCATTCTCTAATCATCAGAACAAGCCTTACACAAGGGTTGGCTTCGATGAGTGCAGTTTTTGTAAGTAGAAAGGTCATTGGAAGACTCAATGTCTTAAGTTGAGACACCAGAATCAAGATTGGAAGTCTGGCAGCTAGTCACAATCTAATGCTCATAGACCACCTCAGGGTTATAAACCACCACACCACAATACCGCAGTAGTAGCTTCCCCAAGCTCTATTATCGATCCTAATACTTTGGCTGAGCAATTTCAGAAGTTTCTCTCCTTGTAGCCATAAGCAATGTCCGCTTCTTCTTCCATAGGTCAGTTGCCTCATAGTTCTTCAAGTATGTCACACTCTGAATGGGTCTTGGATTCTGGTGCTTCCCATCATATGTCTCCAGATTCTTCATCTTTTACCTCTATGTCCCCTTTGTCCTCCATTCCTGTTATGACTGCTGATAGCACTCCTACGCCTTTAGCAGATGTTGGTTCTGTTGTCACATCTCACTTGTCTCTCCCTAATGTTTATCTTATTCCAAAACTCAAATTGAATCTTGCGTCTGTTGGTCAAATATGTGATTCTGGTGATTATTTAGTCATGTTTTCTGGTTCTTTTTGTTGTGTACAGGATCTGCAGTCTCAGAAGCTGATTGGGACAGGCCGTAGGGAGAATGGACTATATATTTTGGATGAGTTAAAAGTGCCAGTTGCTGCTGCAGCCGCTGCTACTACTACTGTTGATTTGTCTTCATTTCGTTTGAGTCTTTCATCTTCTAGTTTTTATTTATGGCATTCCCGTCTAGGTCATGTTTCATCTTCTCGTTTGAGATTTTTGGCATCCACAGGAGCTTTAGGAAATTTGAAAACTTGTGACATTTCAGATTGTAGTGGATGTAAACTGGCAAAATTTTCTGCTTTACCTTTTAATCAAAGTATTTCTGTTTCATCTTCACCATTTGATTTGATTCATTCTGATGTATGGGGACCTTCTCCTGTTGCCACAAAAGGAGGGTCTCGATATTATGTTTTTTTTATTGATGATCATACTCGTTATTGTTGGGTTTATTTAATGAAACATCGTTCTGAATTCTTTGAGATATATGCAGCTTTTCGAGCTCTTATCAAAACTCAACATTCTGCTATGATCAAATGCTTTAGGTGTGATTTG
>Ga0325414_1000692_pt1 | contig 29162 bp, 18 predicted proteins | sample PopdelMetagenome_8_FD_206183 | JGI IMG/M metagenome (GOLD analysis project Ga0325414, IMG submission 206183) | Populus deltoides microbial communities from Bellville, Georgia, United States - Leaf-PdKOR-R3 | ecosystem: Host-associated > Plants > Phyllosphere > Phylloplane/Leaf | place: USA... | reverse complement strand
GTGAGAAAGAGAGGAAAGGTAGGTATGATGTGATGTGGTGTTTTTTTCCTTTTCTCCCTCGAGGTTTTTCAGGGACAGCGGAACATTATTTTCCTAGACTGGAGCTGGACTATTAATAAAAGAAGAAATACACACACACACACACACTTCTTCCCGCGAACCTTGAGAACAACAACATTGACTTCTCTAGGTGAACTCAAACCCTTCAAATAAAAAAAAGAGGGACGCGACGCATGTTATTTTTGAATGCCAAGCAAACTAGAAAAGTAAACTCATGCAAGACAGACTAGATCAAATTATTAGTTGCTTAATGAAATAAAGGTTTGTAAACTATGAACGAAACCAGAATGAATAATTTAGCCTAACACACATAATAACGACAAAGAAATGGAAGAAGAATCATCTCAACACACAAAACAACTAAAAAAAGCTGAAAAGAAATGGAATTGTTTGCCCAACCCACCAAACCCATCAATCCCAACCTCAAAACAATGTAAGGGATCTGTTATAAATCATGAAAGCCAAGAGAAAGCTACAAACACATCAAACCCAGCAGGTTTCACAGATATATAGGTCACAATTGAAAGGTAAAATATTCCTCGCAAATAAAAAGATCCAGAGCTCCTCACATGTTACATGACTTGAAGAGAGCACTAAAGCTCCAAGTTCCCAACGTAATAAGCGCACAAAAATATGCATAAACAAAAGCGAAGGCAACAATGATGAAAGAGCAATGTTTTCAATTCGAAAGCATAGTCGATCAACATAGCTCCAACATTGCATGCTACATTTTGCAATATCTAGTTCAGCTATGACCCCTAAACATGCACTCGAGATTATTTTGAAAAGGCAATGAAATAAATTGAAGATTAACAATATTAGTTTTTTTTATATCTAATCTCGTGAGTGGTACTAGTATATATGGAAGAGAGGTGACAATATGAACTCCAAAAATAATAGGAAGCAAATGATATAATTTTTTTTTTCTTTAGAGAACTATTTTTACAGTAAAATAATAGTTTTTTTTTTATCAGATTTAATCTTTATTTTTTTAATTATAATTTTAACTATTAAAATCTGATTTTACAAAATTAATTTTTCAATTAATCTTTGAATATTGTTTGAAAGTGTTATACATGAGGTAATGCAAATTGAAAAAAATATAAAAAAAACCATGATGTAACATGAGAGAATGAAATTATAGAGACTAAAAGCTTGAGGACATAAATGAAAAAAAAAAAAACTACCCTGTTCATATGAGCAGACTAACTACAATGACTAGTGTCTTGTTGAATAGTGAATGTTGCTACGTTGTAGGTAGGAAATCAAGTTAATTTTTAATACAAGTGAGGAAATTTCTTGCGTTATAAATGCATTTTGGGTATCATAATTGTTTTTTAAATGAGAAATAAAAAGATGTTGTTTATGTTTAATAAAATAAATTAAAAATAGATAAAATAATAAATAAAAAAAAATTATTAATGCTAATTAAATAATAAAACATGAATCTAACCTTTCTAGAAAAAGAAATAGATAAACTGATATGATTCATTCAAGGGTTGAACAATTAAATTTGAATTTTAGCATAATGTTACATGCTATTCAGTTTTATATTATCAAACATAATTTTCAATTTGATTGTTGGATATGGCTAAAATCTTATAAGGGGTTTTTAGACATATTGTTCAACATTTTTTTAAAAAAAATTCAGGTTAATTAGAGTTCAAGAAGGTCTTTCGATACAAGTCAGCTGATGCAATATAAATTTTGTTATTTATTATCTTTTGACTTATAGACTTCCTGTTTGGAGATGATTCTTTTTCTAATAATGCAGGGATATTTAGGAGCTTATTTTTAGGAGTTTCCTAATTCTTCAAGGATTTTTAATAAGTAACAACATAATTTTCAAGTGTGTCAATAATTTCTTAATGTTCCAAAATCCTTTTCTTACAATGATTTTTTATTTATCCTAGTTGCACAATAAAACAAAGACTGATGATATTTAATGACATATTACTTTGTTTTTTTGGGCTATTTAAGTTTGTTTCATGAAGAACTATATTTATTATTTGGGTTTTGTATTATTTTTATTATTTTGGACTTGTTTTAGTTTCAGTCTGGACTTTCACTTTAATTTGGGTTCATGATAGCCTATTAGTCATTGTTTAGAGTTTATCAAGTGTTTTAGGTATTAAGCTTGTGTTAGCTAATTATTAGCTTAGATCCATTGGTTTGCAACCCAATAAGAATTCATTAAAGTTATTTAAAAGGATAATATATTGTTTTCTTTGCTATGAAATTTAGCAACCATGATATTTGAATAAACTTGTGTTTTGTATGATGTAACACTTTTCTCTTTGCTATGACAAAGAATAAATTTGACTTATCAAGGTATAACTGACTTTGTGACGTCTTTGCATACTTCAGGTTCTTGATTCTCTATAATCAGCTGGTTAAGTCTAATTTCCAATACCTTCGGTTCTTAGGTATATGGTTATCTCTGGATCAAAGTTTATCTATCATAAACTTGATTTTTGGCTTTCCGGGTTTGTCATTTACCTCGTTGTGGGTTTTTTTTATCTTTATATCCACATTTTGGTTTTTTGATTCTCTATAATCAATAGGTAAGTTCATTTTTCAACACCTTTAGTTCTTAGGTACAAGATTATCTTTGGGTCAAGGTTTATATATCACAAACTTGATTTTCAGCTTTTCGGGTTTGTCATATATTTCGTTGTGAGTTTTTAGATCTTTATATTCACGGGGTTTGCATCATAAACGCAAATACAAATGTCTAACACCAACTATCCATTTCATTCTACATGTTTTTAATTATTTTATGTTAGAGATTAATTTTCGTTCCTAATAACAAACTGTTTTTGCTTTTATAAGTGTGTCATACAAATACAACTCATTTATATAAAATATAAAAGGAGAAAAAAATACTAATAAATTATAATAATCTATCCGAAGCATTATTGAATTAAAAATACATTAAAAAAATCAATCACTATTTTAGGAAATAAAAGTCTAATTAAATAGTTAAAAAAAATAAGAGAAAGGATATTACATAATATCTAAATAGAAAAAAAAATTAAGGCCAGGTCCAAGTGCCTTGCCAACAATAAAAAAAACCTAGGCTCACTTAGGCATGGAAGCCTACGTCTATACACTTGCTAGAGATTTTTTTTTTTTGTGAAAGAATAGATGTGTGTCATTCGCTTCAATTTCTTTTTGTAATCTGGTGGCAAGTCATTTTCTATGGTAGACAACATGTTGCTTGCTGGATTATTTTCTAGTCACCACCAATAATTGGAAAACTGGGTTCAAGTTTTTGGATCTTTAAAAACTATTTTCTAACTTGTTTTCGTTTAAAAACACCTCAAAACATCCTTGAAATTTCAATAAACTCATTTCCAATTTCAAAACACCCTAAAATCATTCTAAAAAAATTAAATAAATATAAAACACTTTATGGAACCTAATCTATTTTTTTTTGATATTGTTATAGGAAAACACTGCCTACATTAAACCCTTCTTGAAAAGACAGACTTATTAATACAAAAATTGATATTTTTGGTAGTCAAAATGCGACTATCCGAGAACTTTCTCCCTCTCTTCTCTTAACATTCATGAACTTAAATGTGAGAAAATAAAGTTTAGTACTGAAACATTAATTGCAAGAATAAGAGACACAAAATGATAGAAAAACTACAACTTTAGGGACTAAGATGAAGTTTCCATGACAAAATAATAATGGGTTGTTGTTGTTTTTTTTTTTTTCGAAGTTGGTTTTCCTTTTAATTGTTGTTGTTTTTTTTTTTTTACTATAATTAAAACAATTCGGCAAAATTGTTTCTCAATTAATCTTTGAATATTGTTCAAAACTTTGTATAAGCAAGGTAATGTAGGTTGGAATAAATGTCAAAAAAAAAAAACCGTTTTACTATAATATAGGAGGATGAAATTGCAAATATTAAAAGCTTAATGATTGAAATTAAAAAAAACTGTAATATTCATATAATTAATAGTGAGGCCCACGATGACTGGTATCTTGTTCAATAGTGCATGATGCTAAAGTGTTTTGTTTTAGTTATAGGTCTAATACGTTTTGATTAAATAATTATTTTAAGATAAACAAATATATAAAAAGAAATTTGCAAGTTCGACTTAAAGAAATTTTAAGATATTAATTGTTGTTCGCTAGCTCGATCATTTTAAAAATCTTAAACTCATATTCTTGAGGACATTAATATTCATGAGAATTAATTCATTATTATTTATTTTTTTGAATATAGATGGCATGTTCTTAATAAAATCATCGTTCATGAAGAATTTAATATAATTAAATTGATGTGTAAAATAGTTTGTGTAAAAAAGTTTAAAATATAGTTTTCAGACCCGGCTCGATTCAAGGCTCGGGTTTTGACCGGGTCATTGAGTTGCCCAGGTTAATTTTTTTAAAAAATTAAAACGACGTCGTTTTAATAAAAAAATAAAAGTCAACAGGTTGCAATTGAGTTTTTAACCGGGTCAACTGGGTCATACCAGATTTTTTTTTTAATTTTTTTTAATCTGACTCGATTCCAGCTCCAAGTCGGCAGGATCTCTAATCGATGCTGGCCAAACTAGATTTTTAATTGACCTGAGTAAAACCGGTTTTAAAACTATAATTTAAAAATATTTTTATAGCCGGAAAAAAGCTTTACAGGCAGAAAATGCACATCCAGATCGATGTATGTGACTTTATAGCGAAATTGCATGTATGAAGATGATGGTGTTGAAAAGTTGTCTAAACAGATTGGAGATGTAGCACCTGCAATTCAAAGCCTCAGCAAAAATCAACTTGATGTTAATGCGTTGTATGCGGAAGTAATGAAAATTGAAGGCTTTGATGAGATCACTTTGGAGGAGGCATTTGATCATTTGGTCCAAAATGAAATGTTGGCAAAAACATTTATGGCAAAAAATGCTAATTTGAGGAAAATTTGGGTTCAGAATTTTGTGAACCAACACTACTACAGGCCTGCTTGCTAAGATGGTTTGACTATGTTTAAAATTTTAATTCAGACTATGTTTGTTATTTGACAAGTATTTTACTTGTTTAATTCGGTCTAGCATGTTTATGTTTGTAATTTGAACTAATATGTATGTATATGACATCGAAACTTAATATTTATGCATGACTTTGTTTGATTTTAGATATTTATATTTATTTTTTGATGTTTATTCGATATATATTAAAAGGATATTAAAGGAATAATTGCTTTTACCCGTAAAAAAAATATTTATCCAAAAAACCCATCAAAATATTTTTTGAATCTATTTATCTTTTTAAAAAAACTTCATACAAAAAAAAAAAACCCAAATATATAACTCTTACTCTTACCATAAAATAATTTGGCTTTCTTCATATGAAAAAAAAAACTAATTTTAAACTTTTAAAATTAAAAAAAATATAGTAATAGGTTTTACTTCAAAAATATTTCACAAGCTTATTTCTATATAATATGATATGACATATATAGTTATATTTTATAAAATAAGCTATGTATGACTATATATTTTAATAAAAAAATTTATCATTATACTTTTTAAATTTCATTTTTTTATTGTAAGTGATTAAATATTTATATTAAATATTTTATATATATTAGATAAACTTCAAAAAATAATTAATTTATTAATAAATTATTTTCCATTTCATTTTCCATAACAGAACCAAACACTGGAAAGTGTTTTCCAGTTCATTTTCCATAACACTACCAAACATCGGAAAATACTTTCCAGGAATTCACTTTCCAGGAATTCACTTTTTCTAGAATTTACTTTTCAAAAGGAAACAACTTTCTTGCAAACAAACGGAGCCCTAGATTCGAAACTATCTGAAGGGAAGCATGCACACTCACCTAATCTCTAAATGACAACTGGCTTGTACGTGGTTTCTATCAAGTATGCTTTGACTTATCTTCGACCGACACATATAAAAAGTTGACTTTTTATTCAAAAGTATTGCCGAATAAGACCTAAGAACTCTCCTATTCTAGTCCCACGATCCATTGACATACCAACGCTTCGGTAGGACTTGGGGAGTATTTGGAAAATCGTGTTTATAGATATTTTAATTTTTTCTTGTTTATTATGTCTAAAATTTATTATTATATTTTTAAATTGTTTTGATGTATTGATGTTAAAAATATTTTTTAAAAATAATTTTTTTTGATGTATTTTTAAACAAAAAGTATTTTGAACCGCCACCGCTATTATAATCTCAAGCAGGTTATTATCAAAGCTTATCAATCTTTGAACCAGTTTACATATATTTTTTTCTTATCCATTAAAGAAAATTATGGTAAATTTAATAACAATAAATTTATTGATAGATCAAAATTTAATAATAATAATAATTTTTTCAAACGATATTTTTTATTTATAATTTCATCAGTAAAATAATCACAGATAAAATACTAATGTAAATATCAACAGAATTTTTTTTAAATAAAACAATTTATTATTGTAAATACCAACATAATTTTTTTTAAAAATAAAACAATTAAATTGGTGCAACAATGAGAAATTACATTCTTCAACTCGAGTTGAGAGATCCCATTTTCCAACCATCATATCCTTCAGTTACCTTCTCAATCCCGTGTGTATCCCATGTGCGTGTAGGATCTTTACCACTAGAATGAAGAATCATAAATGACGGCCCGATCATAGATTAATCAAGTTGGTTGTGATAGCGTACTTGAGAAAAGAAAATAATTGGGGTATTTAAAATTAAAAAATCTTTTTTAATTTGATCCCCTTTTTACTCCTTTTATATATATAAACCCTCTGTGTTTTTATTCCTATTTCATACTTTCAAAACGTACACCTTCCTTCTTCCCTTCCGTACTTCTTGGTATCTTGGCGGAAGAGCAAGGAAAAGAAAAGGTTAGCTATGCTGATTACAGGTTTTTAGCAAAACTATATGTGTGTGTGTGTGTGTGTGTGTGTGTGTGTGTATAATTACTAGTGGAATGGTATCTCAAAACATGAACTGCATAGAGGGGTCGCGGTTCTTGCCATACCCCATGTTTCTTTGCAGAAGACAAGGCAGCAGGCATGGCATGGCGAGTGTCTTTGCACGTAGCATTAATTAAGTCTTTTTCTTGCCAAATATTGTGCACTTAACTCTTCCATATCATGTGCAGCATGAGAGGTTTACATGAGTTTCGGAGCTCATCTTGTAATAAATAGTGCTGCTGCACCTCTCTGTAAACTTGGGTTTTGTAGATCCACGCCGACAAGAAATCAACAGTGTTTCATTTCTAATAGCATGTGGCTGACCATGCAAGCATGCATGCATGTTGCTCCGAGCAGCGCAAAACCCTAAATTCACGTGGTAAAAGACTGGAAGCAAATCTAGTGATGCAGTAATTATCCCATTCATGCCAATTTCTTTCAATGATTTTCTTGAGAATCATGTACGAAAAACCTCAAGCACTCAAAGTGTGGATGCCATTAATGCTAAACTGAAAGGTTGAAGTTCTTCCAAATATTATATATACACACACACACACAAAAAAAAAAAAAACTCGGGGAGAATCTTTCATAGATGTTAGGTCACAATTAATGTATCATAATCATATCGGTAAAGCATGTGAATTATGGTCAAGCTGCTCATGAAGTCAATTCCCGAGTAAACGCTCGACTTGGTTATTGGTCAACTACAAGGCTATTTTCTTCAACAATTTCAATCCACAGAGCATAGGATAATGCATACTTCTTATATCACTTTGCCTAGGGAAGGATACTGCTTAAGATGGTAATGGATAATGGTAGGGAAGGAGCTCAGGAAATCCACACTTGACAGTTCTTTTCGAGTGGAAATATGGAGGAAGACCTTCACGAGAAACAGGGCACACTGAGATAGAAATTTCCCCTAGAAAAACCTAAATCTTTCATGTAAAAATCACAAGTTATAGCCCCAATCTGGTGCTTTTCTTTAGGTTTTCAAAATGGGGACAGAGGCCCAAAGAAACAAAATAATACTTAAACCCAAACATATATTGGCCCTAATTTGAGAGAGGGGAGACTATCTCTTTGCAAACAACACAATAAGTGCCTTCTGGTTTCTTAATGGCATTTCATTTCTAAACAGGGGTGAGAAAAAAACCGATAAACCAAGAAAATTAAAAAAAATAACTGAAAAAACCGAACCAGAAAAAAACCGAATTAATCGATTAAAAAATTACAAAAATTTCCGATTCGATTTAGTTTCGGTTTCTAAAGTCTAAAACCGATTGAACTGAACCGAACCGAACTAGTTCAACCAGCCAGCAATTAAAAAAAAAAGCAAGTATAAATATGATGTTTTCTAACCCTAAAGTAACATTCAATCGCGGCCCCCCACCCCCTCCCTATACTCTCTGCATATCTCTCGCCTCTCTTTACTCTCTACATCTCTTCTCTTTGATTTTTTTCCTCTCCCTTTACCCTCTATAAACCTAAAGTTACAGGCTTTTATGAGGTGCATGCATAAAATTGCCGAATGATATTCTAATTCAAGCTATGAACAAAAGTTCATTCTTTTCTCTATTGTACCCTCATTGGAGTGACAGACAGGGAGGTATCGTCTTAACTCGCTTTTCGGACCTACTCATCGAAAGATGCCAAGTTCTTTGATAGAAGAAGCTTCAAATGCACAGTTATGACAAAAGACTGTTCGCAAGAAAGGCTCTGGAACTTTATCAAAGGAAATGATTGGACAAAGAGAAGTTTGCGGCTTGTGGTTTGATAAAACAGTGAGATATGTAATCATGCTTGTACAAGCTGATGTTAGAAAAGTGGTGGTCATGGGCTTTGCTCCTCTGGGTTGTGCTCCCAACTACTTGTGGCTACACAATAGCAGAAAGAAATGGAGATAATGAGAAAAACTGTAGTGATTTTTTTAGGACTGTGAACAAATTTTGTTTGCAACTGGAATAATTTCGGTTTGAACCGTTTTGGAGGAAAAAAACAAAACCGAACCGAATCAAAATTAATCGGTTTGAACTAGTTTTCGGTTCGGTTCAAAAACTTAAAAAAAAAATTTGGTTTGATTGTTTATTTTGATCCAAAATCAGACCGAACAAAAAATACTCAACCCTATTTCTAAATGGATGGCCATATATGCAATTCAAAGCATTGCAAAACACAAAATCCTCTCACCAATTATCTGTATAGAAAGAACTACATCGGTTACCTGCACCATGCTACGGGTAGGATAAAAAATTTCTTCAGCATAAAAAAAAAAACATGCATTTCTAATATATATATATATATATATATATATATATATATATATATATATATATCAATTCAAAATCCTATGCATTAAACAATATATTTTTTTAATATTAAGATATTAATATATTAAATGGTATTTTTTTTAAATATTAAGATAACTACAAGATATCCATGCTAGACTAGAATAACTTGTCAAATTTATGGTCCGATAATGAAACTGTGATAATCTCATAGAAAATAAATCGAAATAAACCATAAAAATCAATTCTTATTTAACAAAATATTGAAGGACGAAACTGAAAAAACAACTTTTATTTTTAAGAAAAGACAAAAAAAAAAAAAACCGAATCAATTTGGATTAACCTCCTAAACCCAAACTCGTGATATGAGACATGAGAATGATATAATACCATGAAAAGCATATTAAAAAAAAAAATTACAAAGTTCAATTCCTTACCAATCCAATATTGAAGGATAATTAAAAAAAAAATCTTATTCAACCTATATTAGCCTGTCAAACTCGCGACTCAAGTTATGAAACTGAGATAAGCCTATAAAAAGCAAAAAAAAAAAAAAAAACAAATTGAAACCCAATTCATGACCAACTCAATATTGAAAGATGAATTTGAAAAAATAAATTAAATAACAAAAAGTACAAAATAAAATCTCAAGTTAACTATGGCTAATATGCCAAACCCATAACTAAGATGATCTCATGGAAAACAAATCGGAAAAAAATCACAAAATCTAATTCTCATCCAACTCAATATTAAAAAATAAAAATAAAAAAACACTAAAAAAAAAAACCCTTAAACTTGAATAATAATATTTAGATAATCTTATAGAAAACAAATAAAAAATTAATTAAATAATACTGATAAAGGCCATGCTTGTAGGTTAATGGCTATTGCATGCCACCACAGTACAATGATTATTCTTGCAGACTAGCGCATGTCTTACACAAGCAAGCCATTTTTTCCCCTTTCATCCAATTTAGTTCCGTAACACTTATTTCAGGTTCACATTTAGTCCCTAAAGCTTCAATTATTCTAAATCAATAAAACAAAATTTTATTTTATCAAATCAAGGATCGATTGGATTGAGCATTAACTTTTTTTTTTCAGCACCACGAAAACCCCACATGAAGCTAATTAATGCAAACCATAAAGTCTGATCATAAATCAATTCAATTTAAAAAGAAAAAATTAAAGAGAAAAAACTTGAGTGAAAAAAATTTATGACACCATTACAATCCAAAGTACGCAATTTTGTGCCTGTCTACAGTGAATCCCAAATTAATGATCAAACATTATATGGCTGCACAATAATTCTTCCCATTTGTTAGAAAAGGTACATATGCTTGCAAAGGTGGCCCAAACTCGCATTTAAAGCCGTAATGTCTAACCAGATCAGAATAAAGTATGACTGGTGATAACTTTGTCAATTTAGTTGCACTAACGAGTTCTATCAATCAGTAATGGCTGTATTCACGACAATAGAAAAGCAGAGGAAGCTTCGGATTGTTTTGGATGAAAAGAACCCATCATGAAACAAAAATGGAATTGCAATGTGGGTTCTAGATACTTGTAAGCCATCACTAAGGTAATATAATGTAACTTTAGGCATGGTGATCATCCAGAGCAAGGACTGCCCCAGCTACTTGTAAGCCCCCCAAAATGCAGCAGGGCACCTGGTTGTATCGAGAGCAAATTAGAAATGAACAAATTGGGTTCATTCTATTCATGCTCATACTTGATCTCAACACAGCAGTCAACTCAGACTTTGGGAGAGCTACAAAATGAAAGACCGAAGACATTGCAATATAGAAGAGGGGGGAAAAACTTTTGTCAAGGGAAGACAGTAGTTGCATGCTATGCTGTCTAAGAACACGTACCTAACAGCATTCATTCAGCTGTTTTGATCTCTGTTCCCAAGTGGTCCGAAATCTTTGGGTGGCCATATCTAGAAACAAAATGAGCACAGACAAAAACAAGAAATTTAGAGTACGAAGGATGAGCTTTTCTGAAAAATAATTGTCCAGCAATTGTGAAAGGAGCAAAAATTCATTGCTGTCAGCTCAGAATAAGAGTATAAATGGTCTATTTCCTATCCCAATCAGTGAATCATAATATGTACAATAGTGGTAGAATGCGAATCAGTGGCCCAGCTGCTCATGAGGTTAACCTGAGCTTTGATATAATCATTCCATTCACACCACTTGGTCACTGCAACTAGTTAAGGCTGTGTTGTTTACATTTCTTCAACAATTTCATAAATCTTGATTCACAAAGATCACGCTAATGATTGTACTAGATGCCCCCAACCGCATACTAATTACATCACAGTGCCTATTGCCTAGGGCAGACTGCTTGAGACGGTCAAGCCTTCATGGGCAACCATGGTTTGATAATGCATTTTTCTCCACAGTCCAACACCATTTATAGGATTCCAAGTTAATTTCTAATACAAGAAAAGAAGATACTAATGTTATGGATGTGTTTTTGGGTATCATCATTTTTTAAATTGAGAAACGAAAAATGTTGTTTACGCTTAATAAAACAAGTTAAAAAATATTTAAACCAATAAATTAAAAAAGAATTATTAATACTTATTAAATACTAAATTAGAAAGCTAACCTTTCTAATAAAAACAAAAGATAGATGACATGGAAATATTTAACCTCAACATTCTTTTTTTATTTTATATGTTTTTATTTATTTTATCTTAAAGGTTATTTTTCATTGCCAAGAACAAATGATTTTTATTTTTATAAATACATTATGCAAATACAATTTATTTATATAAAATATATAAAAAAATTAAAGATAAATTACAATAATCTCTTTGAAGTATTATAAAATTAAAAAATAATTAAAAAAATAACTACTATTTAAAAAATTATGAAATAAACAATTCAGAAAACAAGAGTGTATTAATTAAAATTTAAATAAAAAAACTAATGCAAAGTGAAAAAAATAAATAAATAAGAGGGAGGCTATGCGCATGGGATCCAAAAATTTTCAGGGTTCGAGTTTTAGGACCTGAAAAACCCCAATTTTCAACTTGTTTTCATTTGAATAAAAAAACACCATAGAAACCTTAACAACCCCGTTTTCAACACCATAACAGCCTCTAATCTCTCTAAAAATAAAAATTAAATGAATCCCAAAAAACTTTAAGGACCCCAATATACTTTTTCTAGCATAGTTAAAGAGCAACACCACTTCCATTAAATTTTTCTTGATGAGACAAACTCAATTACATTAAGATCAACATTTTCTGGTGGCCTTAATATCGATATTCAATCACTTTCTCTCTTCAATATTTTATGGTGACTTTCTCTCTAACATTTAGAGACTGAATCATGAAAAAAATAAAGTTTGAAATCAAAATATAAACTACTAAAACAACAATTACCAAACAATAGTTGAACTGAAATTTCAGAGAGAAAATTTAAGTATATTCTCATCAACATCTAAACAGGGTCTTTTTTTTTATTGTTAAATTTGGCTCTTCTTCTAGTTCCTTTTGTCAAACTACAAATAAAGTTTAATTTCACAAAATCAATCTTTAATTTATCAACACTTTGTATATGCAAGAGAATGCAAGAATATCAACATATAAAACAATGCTAATGTAACTTGGAAGAATAAAATTGCGATTAAAGAAGTTTGTTGATTGAAGTAATAAAAAAAGAAGCACTATTCACAGTGCGGTGAACAGTGCCTTCTAAGGCACCCCAGATGTTACAGTCCAACACCATTAAGTTCTAATAAAACCTACATTTCAACGTGATGATTACTAAGAGTCTAAGACAGTCCAGGAATGACTTCTTGTCATATAGCATATTGGTTGTAATCAATATCACATCATTCTTAGCAAAATTAAACTAAGTGTATGTTTGTTATTGTGGTGCAGATGCTTTTTAAAAACCTTTTAATTAATATCAAAATATTGTTTTTTCAGATTTTTTTTTTATTTTTGATATCAGCACTACAAAATCATCCATAAACACCTAAAAAACATACTTTTTCAGTCAAAAAACAATTTGAAAAGTAGGTTGTAATGCAAAAACAAACACTCACTAAGCTTGTACCTACTGCTTGGGCTGCCATGTCAATCCCAAGTCGATGCTGCCTTGTCTTAGATGGCCTCCCTTATTCCCCATCACTCTTCCATGTGGATTGGTAAGACATATTTTTGGTTTACTACCAACATTCTTTACAATAATATTGGTTCATATTACTTGATAGAATTTTTCCTACACCTGCCAGGTCTAGTTAACCAGCCTGCAAACTCACGGACATTTTGTGCATTAGCGCAACATACAAGATCATTTTCAGTCTATTCCAATGCCTTGGAAAACAAGAGATAAATGGTCACTTCCTAGGTCTTAACCTCTTATAAAAGCTCCACTCAACCATTACTAAAGTTTCATTTTGCACAGTTTTAATCCTACAGCTCAAAATTCCTCGAATAGTGTTGAACAAAAAATCTCAGTTGCCCTCGACTGATGCCAGCTACGTCAAAATAATTATTTTTAACATGATGCGAACATTACTGTTGATAGCCCACATATTCTTCATAGAAAAACCAGAACAATGTGCTCTATGAAAGGTAAAAAAAAAAAAAACTCTCAAAACCCAACAAAAGGACGCCAAGGAAGCAGATAGGCTTACCTTCCAAAACATTTTCCCTTGAAGAAGGCCATAAGAAACTGCCCCGAAGTTTCTTGAATCCTTGCTTTTATATATGTTATCTCCCTCTACCCAAATATGGCCCTTAGGAACCTAAACAAAAAGAGCAAACCTTTTCATTTCCTAAGCTAACAATCAACAATCTTTAAAGCAAAATAGCAATAATCCACAAATCCAGCAAGCGAAAAATCAACAATTACCTAACCAAACCACACCCACCAAAACCCATTAAGAAAAGCATCAAAATCAACCAAACAAAGCAGAATCACTAAAAAACCATCAACAAAAAGACATCACGCTTAGCTTTAACAACACTAAAGGCAAAATCTTCAAAATCCAACCAAAAAATAAAAAAAAAACAAACACATACCACAATAGTCTCAGTTCTATCACTGTTTTGGGGATCAACAACATAAGTAACAGAATCACCCTCAACACCTATAACTCTTTTAGTCACAATTTTTCTAGGCTCCACGGGTGATGTAACAAGAACAATATCTCCAGCACCCACTTTGCCAAGCTTGTGTGAAATCTTCTCAGCCAATGCCAAATCACCACTAATGTTAAAGGTAGGGAGCATACTTGGTCCATAGAGCTGCAACACCCCCGTCAATGCTTAAATACTTAAATAAACAGATAAAAAGCATTCCTTTATGCTTATTTATACTTACAGAAGCAACAGTGAAGACATAGGTTTTGGTGACATGGAGAAAGCAAAGAGCTTTGGCTACTAAGAAGGATCCGTTGAACGCTTCTTTGGCAATAATGGTCCATTCATTTAGATTTCTCAGGCTCATTTGTTTTTTTTTCTCTTCGTCAAGATTGCTGGTTTTTATTTGAGACTTGAGAGGGGGAGAAAGCTTGCTGCTTTAAAGTGAAATAGGTGAAGGCCAGAAATTTTTGCAAGTACGAGTTGGGCTAAAGGCCAGAGCAGACTACAAGCTTGAATACTGATGGGATAATTATTGGGAACGCGGTCAAAATTATATTTTTAAAAATTTTAATTTTTTTATTAAAATTTAATATTATTTATATATTTTGAAATATTTTGATATATTGATATAAAAAATAATTTTTAAAAAATAAAAAAAATATTATTAATATATATTTTAATATAAAAAATTATTTAAAAAACAACTACTATGCCAAGCATCCTTGTAGTTGAAGGCAACTTAATCTCTAACGGTCAGCTATAAACCTGTTAATCATGTTTATGGTTTTTTTTTAAAGTAATTTTTAATTAAAAATATATTAGATTTTAAAAATATTTTTTAATAAAAGATATATTTAAATAATATTTTTTCATATTTTTTTTTCACATTAACACATTAAAACTATTAGAAAAATCTTTAAAAATATTAATTTAATATTTTTCTAAGCAAAAATTAATTTAATAACACTTGTTTCTCTCTCGGTGAAAATGATGTTGCATATAATTGAATTTTATCATTGAAGTTTTATACATCTAACTGCAACTTGGTATTGTCTACTTAAGATATGTCAACTTTCTCTAATTTTCATAGAAACTCAAGCCCTAGTTTTGCAAGGAATGAGAATAAGAACATCTCATTATCCATAGCCATTAGGCTTGCTTTGGTAACTTTACCACATGCTTAGCATTTTCTAAACATTATGTGATGCAGCGAGTTGGAGATATTTCAGAATCTCCACATAAACTGGACTTTTATCAGGGCTCTTTATATGCAGACTCAGTATGGCCATATTTTTAGCTAGCTTCTGTTTAGTCACCCTCACAATTGACTGTAGTAGACCCCATTGATATGTTTTTCAGGTTAAAGGGCTTCCAGCCTCACAATTAGCCAGGACAAGTATGAGTCGAGCGAACAAATCTGAATCCTTCTCCGAATCAAATCTAAATTTGTCCAACGATATCCTATTGTCTTTGCACAAACTTTACTATAAAGAACACCACCACTTGTAATGAAATGTAGCAGCCATTCACATATTATAGTTGCATGAAAAAGTACATGCAATATGAAACTTTGTTCCTCTCTTCACAGCATGGAGTGCTATATGCATACAAAATCGCAGCATCATTGAGAAACCTGCACACAGAGGAATTCAGGAATTTGATCCAGCCATTCAGAAAGCATTTCTCCTGGATCTTTGCATGGCAAAAATTTCCATCAAATATGTGGAAGCCTACACAAATTTACATGTTCATTTTACACGCCCTCTATAAAACTATTAAAGTAAATGAAATGGGAGAATCCATTCAGTTACCATGAGACAGCAATGTCTTTATCCAAGATACCGAAGCAGGACTCCATCATTTCCCAGAACAAATCCCTTCTTGTCATCGATAAACCTGCAGAAAAAAAGATCATAGGTATGGATAGTTTATGATTTGACTGCGTCTGAGTGCAAAGTTAAACAGGTAAAAGCATTGGTCATTAATGCTCATTTTCTTCCTCAACAAAAAGGTGCATTTCAAATCAGAGTGAAAAATGAAATATGAAAGGTGTTGGGGTGCAATCCAAGACCACAAGAAGACATATACATTGCATTTGGAAACCTGCTAATCGATGTTGGAGATTATCTATGCTAGCTGTTAATATAATGAGACTCACTTCACCGAGTAAAGATTTGCAGCGATATTATCCGCTGCTTTGTCACGGGTCCATGTCTTGCCACCATTGGTAGTTCTCAACAGAATCCCACTGCCCCCTGCTGCCCAAGCCTCTTCCTGCACAAAGAAACCATTTACAGTATGAATGTAGAAACTTGGAAAGTTGAGAGGCCCATATAAAAACTTGACAGTGGAACAAAGTTGCTTATGCAAGACACAAATCACTTGTCAGTAAATGCAGATGGATGCATATTCGTGACACATAGGACAAGCATGCTTTGTTGAGTGCACATGTTACAATGCAGAACTTCTTGAAGTGAAGCCATTTATCAACACATCATTGTAATGGAACTAATTCTGTTGCGGTTATACCGTTGCATTAATCAGAAAACTGTTACCTTTGAACGGTACCCTACATCAAGAATGCCAAACCCCCTACTTTGCACTGGAATTTCTTCAAACTCCTCTGATATCTGAAACATCAAAAAGTAGCTGAGCTTCAACAGCAATACAGAAAAAAAATCTGGTCCTATTCTATAACCAATTAACCAATGCTTGTAAACTGACAGTAATCTACATCGAAAACGATATGACATGAAAAGAGAAAACACGGATTATATAACTGGAAACACTATAAGGACATATAATAAACAAATAAGTAAAGTAGACTGCAACGCAATAAAAATAGGTGAAAATAAAAAGACCAGTGATTATGAGACATTCACGTGTTATAATCCCTATGATAATCACATGTCCAGATGATGCTTTGTTTGTCTAGAATTTTATGTGTATTTAAAAGTCAAAATATATCAAGCAAATCCATTGAAAGCATCAAGTCTTGCTTAGTTCACATTCACAGAGGAATGAATAATTGGGTGTTTCTCGACTGACAAGGACTTCATCTAGTGGGATGTCAAGTCACTGTTGATATACTAGTTTCGAAGGGTGCAACAACTAATGTTGATATAAACTTACTATCTTATCATTATGTAACCAATTCACTGATTCAGGATCATCACATGCACAGAATAATAGTTTCTTCACATTCTTCTTATCAACTTACCCCAGTGCCTTTGCTAAGATAAAGCCCCCCTCCACGAACAAGAAGCCAGAGCCCGCCATCCCCCCTCCATCCCATGTTTTGAATTCTTCTTGCAATTGCTCTGTTATGCGGCTGCCAGAATGCCTGGAAATATGGAAAGTAATGAATTGCAGTTAATAAAGTGTACATGCCTGTTAGCGCTTATGCATGTGTCTACACACGCAACACTAAAAGGTTTAAGAGCGGGCATGCCTCATGAAGCCAATTAATAAGTTACAGATGTACACATGCAAAATCTAGACAGCAACAAGAAAATGAGCATGACCTGACCAGGCTCCCACGTCAGATAGAAGTTACCACGGCTTGAGACGGCAACATAGTTTCCATTTGGAGAGCGATTCACAGTATTAAAAGTCCCTGTATAGTAACTTGCACCACTAATACCACTAGAAACTGTTCTGCAAAAGCAAGAAGCTATGTGAATATCTTGCCCGCTTGAAATTAAAAACTTGTGATCTAAAAGAATTCTGAGGATCTTGACTCCGTAGTGAATAGAACTCTTAGCTTTTTAGAGAGGATGCAAAGTGGTTGTGCAACCATCTCAAACAAAAGGAAGATGGCCCATAAGATAAACTTAAAAAGATATCCTTTGCTAGATCACATTTTCAGAATTGAACTGCTTTATCTACAAATCCAACTCTTTCCTACAGCTAAGCAAATACTCCTCAGACACTATATAGCACTATTTAGATTAACTCTTTATCTCAAGCAAACCAACCTGTTTAGAGTTGCCGAAACAGACTCCTGAACTGCAGCCCTCCAGTTATAACCCCTATTTGATGTGATATATATTGCACCTTCGTCTGTTACCATCTCCGCACTCTTTTCTCCAGTTGCCTTTATATAGACCTGCAAAATGTTGGAAGGGAATCAACTACTTTTCCCTATCCATACCCACACGGAACAACTAAAAAGGGGGTAAAATATCTGCAAAATTCAAGTTCCTTCATGAAACGATTCTCTTGTCTTTCATATCCCTTGAGAATTAACAGAAGTACTACAAATCCCAGCCACTTAAACATCACTAATTGATACTCACTACTACAAGTACAAGCTTACCATATCACCAGGGAGTTGAGCACTTAATGGTATTCTCTCCCATGTTTCTCCGGAATCTGCAGTGTACAGCAGAATTGCAGGCTTTCCAACAATCCATCCTTCCTTCCCCTTAAAACTAATGGAATTAAACCTATAGTTAAAATCCTCATCTTCTGCCGAAGGTATTGACCGCTGGACCCAAGTATTTCCAGCATCTTTAGTTTCCATGATTGTCTGCCTTGTCCCCAACAAGAAACCTACAAAACCAAAGAACAAGTCTTCAAATTCTCAAGTACCAACAAAAATAAGTTAATTCAACCAAAATGATTCCACATAAGCTTAATTAACCCAACTAATACAAAATAAAGTTCAGGTCAAAGTCTTCAAAGCATTCATCTAATCTATATATCTACACACACACCACCCCTCCCTCTCGCCAATATCCACAAAAAGGTAATAATTATAATAGGTGGGAAATGAAAAAAAGGGATGTTATGCAATGTCAGAGACATTGTATATACAGCAAGAGTAGTGAAAAATTTCTGTTGACGAACTTACTTACCATGGTTCGTGTCATCAGGAACAAAGGCAATGTCAAGGAGCACAACACCGGGATCAATGGGAAGGTAAACTCTTTCCCATTCGGAAAGAGAATCTTCAGCTGAAGCATTGGCTTGTTGGGGGTTAAGAATGAGAGGAGAAAGTAAAGGGAGTGATGAAAGTGAAGCTGTTTGAGATATGAAATGCCTGCGGTTCAGTTCTGGTCTTTGTGATAAACGAGGTTGTTGAGAAGGAGAGTGAGAATTCTGTGGTCTTTGAAGACAACGTGTGTTGGTTGTGAATGTTGGAGAAGTTAAGGAGGCCATGGTTTCCTCTTTCCCTCTCTCTCTCTAAAGACGCAGAACTCAGAAGTACTTTCTCTGTTTCTCTGTCTCTCTCTCTCTCTTATCCAAACGGTGGTTATATCAACGGCTACGCGGGCGTTTTCGGGCGTCAAATTCTCATGCCAAGTGGATATTCCTTTCTTGAAAGAGAAATAGTTTTGAAAAAACTTCTACAATTATTTCTTTCAAAAACGACTTGTCACTCATGCTCATGAAGCTTGAAATGGATTAATTACTTGGGAAGACCATGCAATTTTAGGCTGCCTGTAAATTGTATATATACCAACAGATCTATCTTTTGTTATATTTTTCTTAAAAAACATGTCATGTAAGCTTACTTCTTTTAATAGTAAGAAATAGAATTGAAAGCCTAACTCCCTTTATTAGCATTTTAAGAAACATAAACATTATTATTAACAAATTAACAGGCAAACCATGCAAAACTACTACTATTATAGATCAATTTCCTGTTATGTAAGTACCAATGGGTTCTTCAATTTCTTTCTTTTTCTTTGCTTGGCCATCATTCTTTGTCGCATGTTTAGTTAGGTTTTGGATTGTTGTTGAAGTATTATTTAGTTGTCAGTGTTGGATTCTTAACATATTTATTCATTTTTAGCTTAACTATTGTGCTAAGAACAATTAACAATATTTTCTAAGAATGATTTTGCTATATAAGTTATTTGCTTACTGAAGTTATTTGTTGTTGGTGATTTCATTATTGTTATATTTTATTGTTGTCGGAGTTTGTCCCAAAAACAATTAAATCCAATAGCTTTTATATTTCATTGTTTAGTGTATGTTTAGTTTCATGCGATAAGTTTATCTTGCTAAATGGCTTTCAAAACATTTTATTTACTGGTTTTTTTGTTTCAATTCTGCTTAATCGTTTTTTTTTCTCTTGGTGTTGGTTTGGATGGGTTTTCTTTGTTTTTATGCAGCATGATTACTGTCTTTGAATTTTTAAATTCTTCTTAGTTTACTGTCTTTTGAGGTATTATTAGTTTCTTTTTTTCAAACGAAAACTTTTTGTTTTTGCTTAATGGGATGGAATAATTTTGTTGTTCCCTTGGTCTATGCATGACAGTTTAGTTGCAATGTTCTTATCATAGATGAGATGGCCTTGAATGTTTTTTTCTCAATCTTTGCAATGTTGACAATTGCTTATGGCTAAGGCGTGGGTGATTGGGTTTTAAATGTTTTCTCTGTCGATCTTAGGAAAGAGTGTTCTTATCATAGATTAATTTTTTTTTTTACTTTGTATAAAATCTAAATAGCAAACAATCTTAACGTATCAGACTATATATATGTAAGAAATAATCCCGAGAATAACAAATATAAATGCAAGACATATTTTATAGAGAACAACTATAAATGTGAGGCTAGTCGAATGCCAACTAACGTGAAACTAATTGAGCAATCATAGGGAGCCAAAAAAGCAAAGAGCTCATAAAAAATGAAGACTTGGCTAACATATAGATTAAAGAAGAAGCTTTGTTTCCCAAGCTTCAACAAACAACAAACAAATACTAGTGGTTTCTTGTAGATATTTTTTTTAAAAAAAGATAATAAAGCACCATATCAAACAAATAAGCCAAAAAGAGAGAGGCAAAAAGCTCATAAAAAAAAATTAAGACTTGGCTATATAGATTGAAGGAGAAGCTCTGATTCCCAAGCCTCAATGAACAACAAACCAATGCTGATGGTTACCTGTATAATTTATTTTTTTAAAAAAAAGAGATAAAAAAACATGATATTAAATAAATAAGCAAAGGCTAACAACAACTGTTAAAGTAGAACGCAAACTAAAAAGACTTGTTAAAAGTTAACTAATAGCAAGGACAACTAACTAGAGAGATGAAAAGGCAAAAGGAACAAAAAAAAAAAAAAGGAAAGAGGTGTGTAAAAAAAGATCAGTCTTAGCTAACTAGAAAAGGCAAGGAGAAGCCCTGCATCGCAACCCTTAATAGGTAACCACAAATATTGATAAATTATTGCAATGCAAAAAAAAAAAATGCAAGTTAGCATCATAATATATAAATAAGTAAAGGCTAGAAGTAGCAGACAAAATAGAAGATAATGTTGTGCCTAGAAATATGAAAAAACCCAGTAAGATCAAAGGTTCAAAATATAGATAGACAAACCAATTTCAAAGCATTCCTAAAATAGAAAAAAAACATAAGAAGAACCAGGTTTACTAATTTTAGAATTCAGTTGAGAAGATAACAAAAAGAAAGAATGAAAAAAAAAGAAAGAAGTATGATGTTTTATTGCAGAAAATAAAGATTACAAGGAATAGAAAACAAGTAGCCTCACACCACTCAAGAGAATCACTCTCATTTTGGAATCGCACCAAATACAAAGAACTTTCATTAACATCTACCCAATCCAGACATACATTCTTCATTAAATAGAAATATATATTACAGTTATTTACTAGATAACTACCAACTAAGATAAGAACAAACAGTTATAGTTAACTTCTCTTGCCACTTGGAAATATAAAATGATCTTCATCCATTATTAATTAAATACGTCATTATCAACCTGCTTTGCTAGAACATTCACGTCAACATGCTTTGTTGGAATTTTGGCTTGCATAGAATACTTCAATCCTCTGGAGTCTGTGAAATCTATAGTTGCTATAACACATTGCTCTTTGTTGGAATCTTGGTCCCTTTCGCTGGAATCTTGGCCCTTTTCATTTACATCAATTTCCTCAGTAACTTGCCTCAAGCTAGTAATGTTCACCATAATCTTTATAAAGTTGAGGATTAAGACGATAGACTTCATAACCTTGTACCCAGACTGCTTCTGATTTCGACTTGGATGCCCACTTATAATAACCTTCCCCTCTTGGTAGAGACAAATTGATGGATTAATATTGAGTCAATAGTTTCTGGTGTAGGTTGAATTTGCAGAACTGTTGAAGGAAGATCCTCTAATTCTTGAGAAGACATGGAAACTTGATATGTCGTAAAGTCTTCTACATTGAAAATTGGACTGAACTAGAAATCAGACGGTAAGTCAATTAAATAAGCATTAGATCCCAACTTCTTAAGGATCTTAAATGGACTAATCTTCCTAGCGTGTAGTTTGTGATACATTCTAGAGGGAAATCTTTCAGGTCACACTCTGATTAAAACCAAGTCCCCTTCCTTAAAATGCAGCTCCCTCCTGTTTTTGTTAACCTGTGCAATGTCTTTAACAACCTGCTCTGCCATCTTGCTCTTAACTTCTTTATGTAGGCTCGACATAAAGGCTGCAAAGTCCACTCCTGTTTCACTAACTTTTTGAGGTAGAGGCAAATGAGTAACATCAGTAGGAATCTTCAGTTTTAATCCATAAACTAATTCGAATGGTGTGGTGCCTGTTGTCTGATTGACAAAATTATTATATGCAAATTCAACCTGTGGCAAAATTAAATCCCAACTCACAGCATGTTCATTAATTAAACATCTGAGCAGACTACCTAGGATTCTGTTGGTCACCTTAGTTTGGCCATCCGTTTGTGGGTGGAAGGCATTGGAAAATTAGAGTTTGGTACCTAGCTTAGCCCAAAGAGTCTTCCAAAAATAATTGATAAATTTAACATCCCTGTCAGATAAAATGGAGAATGGAATGCCATGTAAATGCACAATTTCTTTCAAGAACAATGAAGCAATATGGGAAGCATAAAAAGTCTTACGACATGGAACAAAGTGAGCCATTTTAGAAAATCAATCCACCACCATCATGACAGAATCATTACCTCGAACAGTTCTTGGAAGGCCAAGTACAAAGTCCATACTCAAATCAACCCAAGGTCTTTGTGGAATTGGTAATGGTGTGTATAAGCCAGTATTGTGCTTACCACCCTTGTTCATTTGACAAATTCTGCACCTGCTCACAATAGTGTTGATGTCCCTCCTCATATTAGGCCAATAAAAACGATCAGCAACCAAAAAATATATCTTGTCTTACCCAAAATGACCTGTCATTCCTCCTTCATGTAGTTCCTGAATAAGGAACTCCCATAAAGATCCCTTAGAAACAAAAATCCGATCACCCTTCATCAAATATCTATCTATCAGTGTATAATCTGCAACTGTAATGGAAGCGTTGATGTGCAAAGACTCCCAGACTTCCTTAAAATCTGCATCATTGTTGTAGTGATCCTTCATAAAAACCATTCCTGAAGAATTTGTTGTGAGGAGCAACAATGGATGAGGTATATGGCTAAAAGCATATACTACCTTGTTTTCTTGTCCGGTTTTGTGTTTAATAACAAAACTAAATTGTTGCATATAGCTAAACCACCGAGCATGCTTAGCACTTGTTTTAAAACTGCAGATACTTTAGTGAATCATGGTCTGTAAAAAGAACAAACTCACAATGAATAAGGTAAGATCTCTAGTGTTTCAAAGTCTGCATTAACGCATAAAACTCTAGGTCATACGCTGAATACTTCCTCCTGGTTTCATTCAAATTCTCGCTAAATAATGCAATTAGATGCCCTATTTAACTCAGCACCCCCTCAATACCAACATGAGAGGCATTACAGGAAACTTTAAAAAGTTTAGAGAAATCTGAAAGTTGTAGAACAAGGCTCTTTGCCATCTTCTGTTTAATGTCATTACAGAATGCCTGAAAGCCAAAAGCTTTAAATGGACTCCTGTCGTGACATGAGCCATGACAGTGTTGAAAGCTTTGATGAATCTGCGATAAAAGGTGGCTAGGTCATGGAAGCTCCTGACTTCAGAAAAAGATTGAGGTTTTGGCCACTGCATGATTGTTGTAACCTTCTCAGGATTTGCTTCTACTCCTTATTGAGATATGACAAAGCCTAGGAAATTTATTTTGGATTGAAGAAAAGAGCACTTATTGTAGTTGGCATAAAATTGCCCTTGCTAAAGCACTAATAAAATTTGCTTTAAGTGATTAATATGTTCTTCAATATTATTACTAAAAATGAGTATATCATCAAAATATACTACAGCAAACCTGCCCAGAAATGGCTTTAACATTTGGGTCATCACCTTCATAAAGGTGTTTGGTGCATTGGTTAAACCAAAAGGCATTACAAGCCATTCATACATCCCCTCTTTTATTTTGAAAGTTGTCTTCCACTTGTCCCTAGGCCTAATACATATCTGATGGTAGCCACTCCGTAAGTCTAGTTTAGAAAATATTTTGGCACCCCCTAGTTGGTCAAGTAGATCATTTAGTCGTGGGATTGGAAAGCAGTACTTAACTATGATCTTGTTTATGGCTCTACTATCAATGCACATTCTCCAACTTCCATTTTTTTTAGGTGAGTAGGGCTGGTACTGCATAGAGACTTAAGCTTTCCCTAATGAACCTTTATTTATAAGATCATGTATCTGTTGTTGTAACTCCGATGTTCAGTTGGGATCATCCGATAATAAGAAAGATTTGGTAGAGTAAAGCTTGGGATCAAGTTGATTGTATGTTGTATGTCACATAATGGTGGTAATTGGGAAGGAAGCTCTTTTAGGAAAACTTCTTCAAACTACTACAATAGTTGTTGACGAGCAACAGGTAAGACATTCACTATTTATTACATTCTCCCCACTACAGCTTTACAAACCATTATAAACATAACCGGAGTTTCAAGTAGAGCTTGTTGAAACTTCTGAAGTGACAGTATTATGGTTGGATTCTGTTGAAATTCTTTGATGGGTAGAGGCTCCAACACCAACTTCTTATTTTTTTACTTTTAATGAATAAGTATTGTCATACCCATTGTAATTAAGGTCTGCCCAAGAGTAAATGACATTCTGTCATGGGGAGCACATCACACCAAACTTCATCTTCAAAGTGACAACCCAAAGAGAATTGTATCAAACAACAATGTTGTATCATAATAGGATGGTTGTCAATGATCCAACTTACATTGTATGGGGTAGAGTGTTTTTTCCTTCTGTAACCTCAGTTGATCCACAGCTTCAGTAGAGATGACATTAAGTCCACTGTTGTTAATGATCACATTGAGTGCCTTACCCTTGTGTGCAACTTTAGTATGAAAAATGTTAGTTCTCCTCCAATTATCTTCCACTTGTGTTATGGAAGTAGCGTGATTGGAAAGCATTCCGTGGACCACATAAATAGGTAAATCAGCAGCCTACACTCTCTCCTCTTCCATCTCTTCACTGTCTTCTTCCACCATGTCTTGGTCTTCATTAGATGATTTTAGTGCTACTTCAGTATTTAATTCAAAAGCATGCATAATCTTCTTCTTCTTTGTAGGGCATACTGCAGTAAAATGCCCATGTCCTCTACACTTATAACACTGCCGTCCCTCAGTGCCTAGTTTAGGCTTATTCGGACCACCATACACTCCTGGAGTTCTGACATTGTTCATGCTACCCTTCATATTATTCTGCACAGGTGTAGGTCGACTTATACCATGCCATTCTTTTACGGACTTACTTCTATTGAATATTTATTGATTCTCTATCTACAATGCAAGTTGGTATGCTTCATCTACTAAAAATAGACTGGTAGTATACATTTCCTTCCTCATATCTCCTCGTAGCCCCTTTAGATAACGAGCAAGAGTTTGTTGATCAGTTTCTATAATCTGGCTCCTCATGGTCAAATCATGCAATCTCTCTATATATTGATCTACAAATATGTTAAATCCTTGAGCCAATCGAAGCATGTTTTCATACACCATTTGTTCATAGTTGACTGGCAGGTATTTCATTTCCAATCGAGCCTTCATCTCAGCCCAATCTTGTATAGAAGGCTGGTGTGTGCGTGTCATATGTTCTTCTACACTTCCCCACAATGCACACACAACACCCTTGAGTTTTAATTTAACAAACTTGACCCTTCTGTTTGTTGGTACTGCAAACCATTCAAAATAATCCCCTAAAAATACCATTCAGTCATGGAAATCATCAGGATCCAACTTTCCATTAAAGTCGGTCACTTCAACCTTCATGTTTCTAGTAAATTCATCTATCATTCTTCCATTGTCACTGTATCTATTCCCACCCAGGTGTTCTCCTACTTCTTCATCATCCATACTCACATCCCCTACAGGGTTCTGTCCAATTTTACTCCTTCTATTCTCTCCATTATTACTCCTCTCTTCTATGCCATCTAAACGAACAACAATGATGCCCAAGGTGTGGGTGACTAACTCCATTTGTTATTGTTAGTGTTGTAGCAAGGAAGTGGGGTCATTTTATGGAAGAGTCTGTTGTGGGGGATTCAAAACGGGTTATAGAGGTGTTTGATGTGAGGGATTCAAATTAGGTTGGGAAGGACCAGGATCCAGCAATCCCTGATTGGGATTATATGAATTGCCACTATGGGTTCCAGGCATGAGAGAACATATATCGAAATGTCAGCTCTAATACTAATTAATGTCAAATGAAATCAAGAAGAACTAGGTTTACTAATTTTGAAATTCAGTAGAGAAGATAGCAGAAAGAAAGAATTAAAAAAAGGGAAGAAGTCGAATGTTTTATTGTAGAAAATAAAGATTACAAGGAATAACAAACAATTAGCCTCATACCACTCAAGAGAATCACTTTTATTTTGGAATCACACCAAATACAAAGAACTTTCATTAACATCTACCCAATCCAGACATACATTCTTCATTAAATAGAAATATATATTATATTTATTTACTAGATAACTACCAACTAAGATAAGAACAAACAGTTACATTTAACTTCTCCTACCACCTGGAAATATAAGATGATCTTCATCCATTATTAATTAACTGCCTCCTTATCAACCTACTTTGCTGGAAAATTCACACCAACATGCATTGTTGGAATTTTAGCTTGCACAGAATGCTTCAATCCTCTAGAATCTGTGAAATCTGTAGCTGCTGCAACACATTGCTCCTTGTTGGAATCTTGGTCCCTTTCATTTGCATCAAGAGAGGGTTTTTATTTTTTCTAAAACAAAGGAAAAGGATAAAAAAACATGTGTAAACCCCCTCACAAACCAATAACCCCTTAATTATAATGACCCTCGAAGAAATACATTAGCGATTAATGTCAGAACCCAATGTCAATCAATTTAGAAAAGAGGCACCAAAAAGGTTATATAATTTCCCACAAACCAATGACCTCTGAATTATAAGGGTTCTCATATAAACTCAAAGGACAAAGTCATGATAGCAAACTCCCAAATAAAAATACATAGGAATACCACAGAACCCATATACCAATGACAACGAAACCATAAAGCAAGTAAAACTCAATTGTAGTCAATTCTTAACAGAACAATAACTAGAAAAATAAAAGAAAATGAACTGAAAAGCTAACTAAAATGTCATTCACCAATTGAATGTTAATCCATCATAGCACATCTAGCCTGTAACAACAAGTGTGCATTAGAATTCATATTATGCCTATGAAAAATTTGAATTCATTTATGAGCTGAAGCTATATACTATATGATCTTGAATCTTTTACGAATCAATTACCTTTTTTTTTATTATGCACTTTATGCTGATGTAAAAGGAAAATAATTTTAAAAAAATGCAAATAAATTTGTGCCTCCTGATGTATGTATTATACAAGTTAGAGAAATACCTAGGAGTCTTGGAAACATGGGAGGAAGCTGAGAAAACTCTTATGGATGCATTGAAATTCTTGGTTGCTATTAGTATATATGTAGTTGAAATTCTTCTTCATGATTGTTTGTCATTCCTCTACAATCTGCAATTTGCCAACTCAAGGTTTTCTAGAGAACTAACTTTTTATTCAAGAATTTTAATAAATTTACAGTTAATCTACTCATCACGGGAGCAAGAGGCAGTAGCAAGTATATTTATAAAAGGGTTGAAAACATCTCATGTAAATTTTAAAGATGTAAGGTCAGGGATCTAGAAAAGGAAAGAGAAAGTTCAAAGTGGCAACTAGAGTTTTTCTTTTTTCTAATCTAATAGCAAAGTTGTATATGTGATACAAAGGTTCTTGAGATATTAAATGAAAAATGATGACTTTGTAAAAAAATCAATCAGATATCTTGTTTTAGAGGATTTTAAGTGATAATGCACCTATAAAATTAAAAATATAAAATGTAATTTTTCAAAATGCAGTAGGAAAGTGAAAACACTATAGTAGGCTTTTTTGTAAAATGAATTAGTTACTTTTTATTTTATTTTATTTTATTTTATTCCATCCCAACCTCCATATTGCCAAACACCTTAAAATTTTGGATTAAAGGCTTCAATTTCCATTTCCAATATCTTTCTCAAGAAAAATTTGGGTATTTTGGTTTTAGCTTTTGTTTTCATTTTCAAAATCTTTAAATAAGGTTTTAAGAAATAGAAATAACTAGACTAGGTTTTTACCAACGTAAAAAAAAAAAGATGTTAAGATGATGCGCGCGTTCCTAAAAAAATAAAAATAAATATGAGATTTGGGTCATTGATTCGACTGGTTTTAATAAACTCGGCTAATTTAAATAATACAAGTAAAAACTACAACAACAATAAATGAACTTACAAAAATAATCGACAATGTAAAAAAAATATGAAGCTCATTGAAAGAAAATTGAATAAAACTATAAAACTCAATTATCAAACAACTCAATATTAAAGT
>Ga0325414_1000691_pt1 | contig 29164 bp, 17 predicted proteins | sample PopdelMetagenome_8_FD_206183 | JGI IMG/M metagenome (GOLD analysis project Ga0325414, IMG submission 206183) | Populus deltoides microbial communities from Bellville, Georgia, United States - Leaf-PdKOR-R3 | ecosystem: Host-associated > Plants > Phyllosphere > Phylloplane/Leaf | place: USA... | reverse complement strand
TATATCTACAAGTATATGTAATGTGGATTGTAATAATAAAAGTATAAATTTGCCTGTCGTGATAGAGTAGTACAATCTTTTTATTATTTTTTTAATAGTAAAAGCAAAACAATACTTTTGATACCAAAAAAAAATTAAGTTTGATATCTAGGGTTGTTTTTGCCTTTTCACCTTTAAATTTACAATGTAGTTACTAAAATACTTTTGAAGTCAAAGAAACCGTACCTTTAATCAATTGTTATTTTCATCATTTTAACCTTGGTTCTTTTGTTATTGTTAGGAGGGATTAGATGAGTATTTATTCTTTGATGTTTAATAAATATTAAAAAAATTACACACATCAATATATGAAGGGTGGTCACAATCTTTAAGTGATGCATGTGACATCGCCAAGCAACTAATAGATGGCTTATATGATGGAATTTGAATCCTCTTGAAAGCTCTCATTCCCTGATTGGTACGTGTCCTGAATTAACTTCTAGTTTGGTGTGAATAACCTTTTTTCTCTCTCTCTACTCGATGGTTTTCGCACCTAGATATTCAAAATTTCAAAGTTGTTCCTCAATTTGTTTTGTCTTTGGATTTATTCCATATTCTTTTGGTTTATAATTTTTGTCTTTGATCCTTTTGTAAAATTTTGATTTTTTTTTTCAATTTCATCATTCAATCTTATTTTTTCATATATTGTTTTCCGATTTAATCCTCATTTTTTTATGATTTTTTTTCTTAATTTTTTTGTGCAATTTTTAAAGGTTTTCAATTTCATCCATCAATCTAAATTTATGGTATATTATTTTTTTATTCGTTTTCAAAATTCATTCTTCAACGTTTGATTTGCTCAAAATTAGGTTTCATGGTTTTTCTATCTACGGTGTTTTTAGTCTAATGACATAGGTTAAGGATTTGAAAAGTTAACGTGGGTTAATATTCTTTTTTTAATCTGGATTAGCTCGCTCTTATTACTCATATTACATGTCCATCATGCTACCTCAAGTTGACTTAAGCTCATTTTTTATCCCTTGTTCTGTACTTTCAAATGTTTTTTTTCCAAGTTAATATGATTGCTCTTTTTTATTGTTTTTTTTTCAATTTACTACTATTGTCTATTTTTTATAGTTGAATTAAAATAAAATCATCTTATTAGATCCGGTTAAGGCTGTAACCCAAATCGTTGATTTGTTTTTTTTAGACGCACTTGTGGCACTTGGACATCATTTTTACTGAAATATTGTAGACTTATGGTGTAGCACATGCCTAGATACACTAATATAGCTGATAATGTTAGTGCTTGTGCTATTATAATTGGATGTTTAAACGCGAAGTGAGAGGATATGGTAAAAATATATGAATATTACAAGTATATTTTTACTTGTGGTAAAGTAAAAATGTTAACCACAATGGTAAATACAGTTGGAAATTGATAAGATGTTTAAGATGATTAATAGAAACCTATAGAGCGTAAGAAAAACATTGCATATTCAAACATAGAAAACTATTCATTAAAATGATGAAATTACTTTTTGCCATTTAAGAAAAACATCATAGGTTCATGAGCTAAGGGTGGTTTAGTCTTTTCACATGGTCATTGGTTATTACATATTTAATTGTGGGCATGTGTGACTTTTTACCATTTTTAGGAAAAATAAAATGATGTTTTTAGCTTAAAGGTAAAAAAATTTAATATTGTTGGCCAAGAAAATTTAAGTCTTTTTTATTTTTTAATACAATAAAAGGCATCACTATCCTTAGTAAAATGATTGGTTGTCGCTATTTCAACCATAAAATTGTTCAAGTTTGGTGCTCAAATGTTCAATTAAGCCATGAGAGTTGAATGGTGATGGTCACTAGCTTTCGAAAAAATAGAACGAGGCTTGAGAAATTATAGGGTCTCAAGTTGATTTTTCATTTACCATTTTTTTACAACTTTAAAGGCATTTACAAGTTTATTGACTTATGTATGTTGTTTTTCAGGTGTTTTCATGTCCAAAATTGGTTGAAAAATAAGCTATTTGGTCCAACAAACTAAAAGAGAGTTTATGCCCTGTTTTTTACCACTGAGGTTGCTGGAAACTGGACAAGTGAATACTGAATAGGGTGTAATATACCTCAACAAATGACGCGTCGTTCACTTTTTTTTATTTTTTCAATAAAGAAAGGTCTGGATGACCCCTCTTAATAAAAAAGTAAAACCAAGCGCGTGAACATGTTATTACAGGCTAGGCAATAAGCATGTCCTTTGTACGTTTGTTTCCTTTTGTTTTATTAGCACTAAAAAAAAATTGTCATGCTAATTCATTTACTCTTGAACTTTTACATAATTCCTGATTAATATTATAAATTCTTATTTGAGTTTTGATTATTTCTTTTTGATTATTATATATCCAACATGAAAAGGGAAAATTACAAAAAACACTCATATAGTTTGATGACATTTTCGATTATTCTTTTTGTGTGCATAACAAAACACAAAAAGAATCTCAACTTTCCTCAACAAAATCAACCCATAAACATCTCCTCCACCACCACCATTCCCCCAATTATCCTATAACCGTCGCCCCAATCATCCCTAAATTCACGATAACCATCATCACCAACAATCGCACAATGACTACCTTACTTCACTAAATTGCCTTGGGTTTCTCATCAATTCGACGATGGCCATTAATTGCAACGTCATTTATTCAAATTCGATCACAATGTCCATAAACCCCCACCTAATTCAAAAACGCAAGAATCATATGAGTATATAAAGAATTTTGGAGGTTGAGATATATGGTGGTAAAGGAAGTAAAAAGAGTATCTATAACTATAATATGACTTCAATGAAACAATAACTGATTTATCTGTTTTATATATATAGTGGCGGCGGTCGAGATTTTTTAGAGTTTTTAAATAGATTTGAACATGATTTTAACACATTTATGATTTTTCTAGCTTAAAACCACACATAAAATATAGACATAACATTTTGATATATTTTAACTCGATTTAACAAACATAAAATTTATATTTTTAACACGAACAATGATTTCAGTTTAAAACTTTATATTCACTAGGATAAATAAAAGATACGCCAATAAAAAAATTAATTTTAGACTTGAGAATTACATGTTTTGTGATTATTTAAAATCACTTATATTTTTTTAAAAAAACTATTGTTATATAACTAGATAAAACAGTTTGAAAAGTTATATGTGACCTGAGATTATACATTGTAATGTGCATTTTTATCCTAATTTATTGACTCAATCTCTGATTTAGATTAATAAATTTGTCATCATTTATTAATATAAACAATTATCAATTTATTTTATTAAATACATATATTAGTCTTGTTTTATGACAAAAAATTGTTGTCGTAAAAATAAATTTTAAAATGATTATATTTTTAGGTTTGATAACAATATCAAAATTTTTTCTAGAACTCATATTGTTTTTATGTTATTTTTTTTTTGTAGAACCTCGTAGCATAACACGAACAAAAAAACTAGTTTATCTTCTAATAATTCTCCACATTTTTATCTCCACAATTTTACTTCTTACCAAGTGCAATCTTAGGGTGAAATTGGATAAAATCACATAACAATTCAAAACCCAGCTGTAAAATTGAACATTTACATAAACACACGAGTAAATCTTGGTTTTGGTTTTGACATGAAAGGGGTGTTTAAAAATGTTGTAATTATTATTTTATAAATTATTTTTATTTGGAAATATATTAAAATAGTATATATTTTTTATTTTTTAAATTATTTTTAATATTGCTATATCAAAATAATTTTAAATAATATAAAAAATTAATTTTAAATAAAAAAATTTAAATTTTCAAAAATATTATTTGAAACATAATTTCAAACAGTCCTGATATTTAGAGCATATTTGGCAGTGTGGTTGCGGGTGCTTTTCAAATAACTTTTCGTGTCAAAATATATGCCAATGATATTTTTTTATTTTTTAAAAATTATTTTTGACATCAATATATCAAAATAATCTAAAACGTATAAATTATATTAAATTTTAATAAAAAAATTTTAAATTTTTTAAAAACACAGGTTCAAACACGTTCCCAAACATCCCTTAGTTTATAATACGCGCTTTGAAGACTAATAGCACTGGACTTTCATCAGTTGACGCCCAATAGCCGACCCCATACCATAACCCGGTCGGGCAAAACTTATCAAAACGGGTTATGACCCGCCCTTTCCCTCCCTCGAATTTGCTCGGGAAAGAAAAACGCAAGAAAATTGCCAAAACAGAAAATATTTCACTCTTCAGTTAGACCCCCCAGAACCGTTTTCGCATCATCCCGCCCAACTATTCCTCTAACCCCCTCTCTCTCAAAAAAAAAAAAAAAAAATTCTCTCCTAGGGTTTCTTTCCTTAACCATCTCCCTCTTCCATGTCTCTCGAGTCTTGAATTATCCAATCCTCACTCAAATCCCATACCCTAGAATTCTGACCAGACCTTGCACTGCCTCGATGGATGAAGGGAGCAGTCGTGGCGGTGGTGAAGGCGGGGGAGAATCGTCCTCGTCAAGGGTAACGCCGTCGTATGTAAAATTAGGAGACAGGCAAATATTCACCGTGGAGCTCCGACCCGGAGAGACGACATTTGTGTCGTGGAAAAAGCTTATGAAAGACGCCAATAAGGTCAAAAGTAGATCCGCACCCGCCGCACCAGACCCTCCTCCCGTTAACGCCCACCCTAACCTCGAGTCTCGAATTGCCCCAGTAAGCCCCCTCCCATCTCCTCTACTTAATCGCATAAAATTATACATGCACATGTCACTGCATATGTGTGTTTATTCGTCCTAATTACTAGTTAAAGTTGTAATGTATTTGGATATATTATAGTTAACCGGTGACTGGTAGCTGGGATTAGTTATTTACTGATGTTGCTAATTTTTGTCTAGCCACAAGTGACCGAGAATGAAGTGAAGGATGACCCCCCTCCGAATCGTTTCAGTGCTGTAATCGAGAAGATTGAGCGTCTTTACACAGTATGCTATACTTTGGTCCATACATGTTATTGCCTTTTTGCTTGTAGTTCAAGGTGCAAAGTCCTAATTGATGTGCACGAGAATATAGGCAGATGTAATTGGCATTTCATTTGTTAACATGACTTGAATCCTTTACAGGGTAAGGATAGTAGCGACGAGGAGGATCTAATGGATGCTCCTGATGATGATCAGTATGATACAGAAGATTCTTTTATTGACGATGCTGAGCTGGTTGGTATCTTTAACTGTAGTTGGCGTTTACCAACCCTTTTTCGATTTCCGTGAGGCTGTGACTTCTAGTACTATCATTGTGCAAAGGGCTTTTTTAAGTATGAAGAGGTTTACATCGTTCGTTAAAATATTCCTTCTGCAGGATGAATACTTTGAAGTTGATAATTCAGCAATAAAACATGATGGCTTCTTTGTTAACAGGGGGGAGCTGGAACGCATGTGAGTTACCTCTTAACCTTTTCATAACTTGTACTACAATAACCACAAATTGCTTTATTGAACAGCAGCTCTGTCTGCTTATTTTCTGTTGGCTAGTCTTTGCTTTCCCACAAAACCACCAAACTGTTCTTTAAGGGTTGAGAAAAATCTTATTGCACCTGGATCCTTTTCAACTGAATTATTGCAGTAGATAGCATTAAGTCGAACAATGGGACCGGAGACTCCTTGCAACACTTGTAGAATATAGACAGTATAGTTGCATTTTTTAGAAGGAGCTCCCTTTCTCATCTTTCAATTACTCGGTGTTGACCTAACTGGTTAGTAGGTATTATATAGCACTGAAGGATATAGAGGTGGACTGGTCTGGAGCATAATTGAATTGGAGTTTGATCTGGAAAAATCCTTTTTATGCTTGTAACTTGTGTGATGAAGAATTCTCGCACCATCTTACAGGCAAGATTGCTGACTCCATGAAGAGAATATGAAGATTCTTCAGCTTCAATATGTCAGGAATGTTTTAGATGTTCTTAGCACAAAGTCTGGTCTACTGTCAAACTGACTTTAGATTGTGCTTCATTCAAGATGCTCCATATCCGAATTAGGTGTATTGTAGTGATTACAGTGGAACTGTACAGTTTAAATAAGCACTGCTGGTGCGTAAAACTTCCACATTCAAAAGATTTTCAGCCTTTCAAGATGTTCACATGTTGAGCGACCTTGATGATAGAAGTAAGAATTATACAGTTAATCCTGTCACTGACAGCTGTCAACTTCAAAATGATCATTAACCATGTGTTATCATATGGAACTTAAGCTAATCAATACCTTGGCAACGCCGGCTCCTTTGAAACTTCATCTTGTGGACTTGGTGTAAAATGCTTTCTCTGTAATTTATATCAAGGGAGAACTCATGTTTATGTATTTCCTTATTTATATACCAAGAATGCCTTGCTTTTCTCCTTTCTCAGTTCTTTTATTTCCTTTTTGCAAGAAATGAACCTCCTGTTGTGCCTAATGAGAAACCAAAGAAAAGGAGAAGAAAAGATTTATTGAAGGCACCTACTGATTCTGATGATGGTCATATGTCAAATAAACTTGCGAAGCTGGGAAAATCAGCTGCGGAGAAGATGGCACCGCCTCCTGGAAAGAACTCTTTGAACCTTTCTCAGAATTTGACTATGATAAGTGAGCAGTATGAGAATGTGAAGTTCCAGAATCAATCAAATTCACCTGGAATTTCTTCCAAAAAGAAACCTGCTGAAACGAAAATGAAGTTGGATCCATCTTTATCAGTGAAAGTTTTGAATGGCGATGCTTATGCATCTCTGGAAGAAACAACGGATAATGAAAAGCCAAAGACCGAGTGCCTCCTGCCAAAGAACCTCACTAGCAAACCTAAAGATGCAAGTGGATTCTCGGAATCTTCAAATCAGAAATATCATGAAAAAAGTACTTATGTGCAACCCAAGTCACAATCAGCAAAAACTGTAAACCATGGTGATGATCTTGAACCATCAGTTAGATTAAAAGAAAAGAATGGGGTCCGTGAACTTCCTGATCTCAATCTTAATATTTCTGACAGCAAGATTTACACACAAGCAGCAGTGAGTTTGCATAATTTTTTCTCTTATAATTTCTTTTGCATCGAGATAGTTTTGCCAAAGAAAGTGATATTGACATTAGCATTTAGCACTATTTTAAAGACGGATATGGATTTCCATACATTACAACTCTGCAAAATCTGGAAATGAGGTTCCTGATCTATCTTTGAATCCACTTCACAGCATCAGACATTTACAGACAGATGCAACTTTGAATCGTCATTGGTGCAATAAACTGCGTTGCATGAGTTTGAGGCAGAAGTGTTTAGAATAATTTTAGTTTTTATTTTTTTCTTAGTAGAAGATGGTGTTGGAAAACAGTCTCTAATGTGCAAATTATTTCAGAACCATTCAGATTAACTGTATGCTGACATGGTTTCTTATTCCTGGGAGATTGTAGTTAAAGGCTTTTGTCATGTACTGCATTTCTTGCTCATCACAGAAACTACAGCATTTTGTGTGGTGGTTTGATAATGTTTCAATGTTATTGATTTGATTTTGAATGTAACACCATCCAGAGAACTTCACATGTCCACAGAAAGGATGGTTCTAGTGTCAGGCCTAAAAGTTCGATGCTAGAAAAGGCTATCAGGGAGTTAGAGAAGATGGTTGCAGAATGTAAGCTTGAAATACTTGTCACGTATCCATTCCCAATGATTACAATATGGGGAAGTTCCTTGCAGATTGAAACCTTTTTCCGTGTAAAAATTACAGCCAGACCGCCTGCTGTGGAAAATCAAGAGACTGATGCCTCAGCCCAGGCAATTAAAAGAAGATTACCTACAGAAATAAAGCTGAAGCTTGCCAAAGTTGCCAGACTAGCGGTACTAGAATTCTTAACATTTTTAAACCTATTCATCTCTCTTTTTTTTAGTTGTTTTTGATAGTTGTACATGAAGGCTGGAAAGAAATATAAAATGTTTGCTTTCCAATGGTTGCAACAGGCAAGCCAGGGAAAATTGTCAAAAGAGTTACTCAATCGTCTCATGAGTATTCTTGGTCACTTAATTCAGCTTAGAACACTGAAGGTATCTTCTTGTAGAAACTGAAGACTTCATTCTTAATTACGGCTGCATTGCTCTCCCTCTTCTCCTCCCTCCCTCTCCTGATTGCAACCACAATTCTCATCTGTGATATCTCCAACTAGTTGACGGGAGATGGTTGTGGTTGCTGCTCCTTGTGGATATAGGATTAAGTTGGCTGTTTGGTGCTTTAAATCCTCTCACTTTCTTCTTTTGTTTTGAAAATACTGAAGAACTGAATCTGGGAAATCAGTTTTAAGTCACCTCTACATTTCATTTTAATACTACTGAATATAATGAACAATTTTCTGTTTTTTAGATGAAAGAAAGTTTATTTACAGATGGAATGATCAAATCACACAATCAAGAACAAGACGCCTTCATATGAAAGACCACTAAAACACAGGCTTAGCTAGTTGATTGTTTTGGTTCTTGAGTCACATCACCTAATCTGTTGGCCATTGGAAGAGTTTCTATGGCCACTCAAGCTCTCTATGTTACCATGATAGCAATATGATAGACTAAAATGATAACATGGTAGTAATTGTTAGTGTGAATGAGAATGAAGTCTGTGTTATTGTCGTTGTCTTTATGCACCTTGGCCTAAAACAATGTTTCCAGATAACATGGTAGTACTTTGTTGAGCACAACATGATGCAGTTGGTTTTTTTTGCTGCAGAGAAACTTGAAAATAATGATTAACACAGGTTTGTCAGCAAAGCAGGAGAAATATGACAGGTTTCAACAGATAAAGAAGGAGGTCGCTGAGATGATTATGACACGCATCCCCTCTGTGGAGTCTAATGTATGTTGATACATCTCTGTATCTCTATCTCTATCTCTCACTCACTCAGACTGGCATTCAGAAGTGTTACGTAGGGCATTTAGGTACAATGCTCTTTTTGCTGGAGATTATTATTATTACCTAGAAGTCCATGGTAGATGAAACTGGACCGAGTTGAATAAGTAGTTTTCTTAGGACCTTGGCCTCTCCCCACTCTCCCTCCCTCCCTCCCTCCCTGCATATATACAACACTTCCATTTGGAATAGGCTACTTTACAAAGCCTTTATTCTGATGACACAAGTGCACTAAATACTTTTCAAATATGATTTAGGGTCATTTTTTCTATTCTTGGCATTTGGATCTATGTTTTAATTTTTAATTTTATTTTTTCTCATATTTCCATACCCATCTTTGTTGTTTTATGTATGAATCATCATTCTTTATTTTTTTTGGGCATGGACCATATTAAATGCTGATCAGTGGTTCTCTTATCATATATGAATTCCATAGTAGTGCTTTGGCATCTGAAAATCTTGATTTATTTGATTATTAGTTTATATTGTCTTGACGGCGTCATATTGATGGAAGTATGAAAGTTCGTTGACTATTGCATGTGAATAGCCTTATTGCTTTTTAAATACAGTATAATTGATCCAATGATTTTTCAGGCATTAGTTCAACAAGCTGGAGCGTCTGATGATTTTCAAGAAATGGTATCTGATGAAAGAGGGGGCCTGAAAAAGAAATTTAGCATGGATGCTGTGTTGGAGGATAAAATTTGTGATCTCTATGACCTTTTTGTTGAGGTATATACCTGCTCGGAATGCCATGCCTTGATTATTTTTTTGTGGAAATCTTTTTCTCAATCTTTCTCATGTTTTGCTCTGACTTTTGATGATTCTAGGGATTGGATGAAGATTCAGGTCCACAAGTCAGAAAGTTATATGTGGAGGTTGTGCTTTCTTTTCCTTGTACATGTTTCTTTATGCTTTCATTTGCCAAATGTATTTTTAAATGAAATGGAGCAACTGCTTACTCTTTTCTAAAGTTTTGCTAACAGGTTGTTGATACTAGCTTTCATGGTTCTTTTTTCTTTTTAAACTAAATGGTTGGACCAGTCTGTATTCATTTTCTTCAAGTCATATGCCCCTTAAGGCTCTGATATCACCTAGTTCTTGAACTTCTTTGTCCTTCTGGCAACGTGTGTCATGTGCTGATATTTTTGTATGTGAACACTAATTAAAATCTACTTTGTTTTTCTCTGATATGCTTTTCACAGTCTATTCCCATCTGTGATTCAGCTTGCTCAGTTGTGGCCAAGTGGTCTTATGGACAACCATGGGATCAAGCGTGCAATATGTAGGGCGAAAGAGAGACGGAGGGTTATGTACATCAGAAATAAGGTATGCAAGTCCCTCATCTCATATTTGAAACATGAAAGTTACCCTTTCCCCTTTCCTAGATGCATTTTTTTTTTTTTTATTAACGATGTCTTGATTGATAAGACTTAATTCACAATTCTAATCATGTCAATAGACTATGCTATGGTGAGCTGTGATTTATGAAGTGATTGGCATTTCAGGGTTCCAAAAAGCCATCTAAATTGACTAAAATTTGCTATATGTAGACTCACACCGGGTTTTTTTTTGTCATTAAGTATAGTGGAGTGAAGGTTTCTGTATCAGTGGAACGTGGTTTGTAGATTTTAGATAGTGGAATTGGTGATGCGCACTGTTTTATCATTTCAAGGACCTTTGCTTCTTATTATTGGAAGGAGTTTTTTTTCATTGTCTTTTGGTACCTCCAATTCTGTTGGCCCTTTCTCTGAAATACGCTGAAATCCCGTGCATCTTCTGCTTTTTTTCTGGGGATGCTGATGGTGATCCCCCCGCCCCCCTTTTATTTGTTATTTTTAGGATCAAGATAAAATAAAGAGTAAAAAGATGTTGACTCCTAAACAAGAGGAGGGTGTTAGAATTGAGTCTGGTTCAGTTGCTCAGCCACAACATGTGCAAGAAAGGTTGGCCACTGATATGGTTGGTCCTGTTTTGGCCTTAGCTCGTAAGCCGGTTCCCAATTCCATAGCAGCAGCTGTTCAGTTTCCTAGTCCTTCAGCAAACGGTCTTGTATTGGACAAGCTAAAACAAGAGAAGCCAAAAGGAAGTTCAAGCAATTCCATGGATGGGGCAAAGATGGGAGTTGATGGTGCTTTGCCAAAAAAGAAGGTAAAGAGGAAGCCGGAACAAGAGTTGGATGGAACTCGTCCCCGTTCAGAGAAGTTGCATCCTCAATCTAGCGGGGAAAGACACAAGTCTTTTAAGCATGCATCTGGTCTTCCCCAAAAGTTAAACCTTCAATCATCTGCCCCTCCAAGCATCGAACCGTCGAGCTGACTTAATGATAGTTCAATTAGGATGTTTACACCAAAGAAGTGATTGTGTAACATTAGTGCTTTTCTTTTTCTTCACAGCAGGCGTCATCAATTCTGACCAGCTGATTGATACCATTTTTGTAATTAAATTGTGTTGTTTAAAGAGTCGTGGCTTGAATTATCATCTCATCTCAAATAAGAGATGCAGATTGCTTGTGCAAAATCCCTTGCTTTGAGGCGTAAGTTTAAGTCTTTCTGTTCTCGTTGCCCCTTTCCTTTGAGTTCTTTCCCTTTCTTGCTATCTAGTTTGGTCCGTTGCCTTGTTTGTAGTAGTTCATAGTGGTTAGCGGTGATGTCTGCCCATCAGACCAAACTCTTGTTTGGTCTGATGGATGAATTGGGGTTCTGTTTCGCTATTGAGTTAAATCTCTGTTGGTTTGCTGTTTTTGAACTGAAACAGAGGCTTGCAAACGATGAAATGAAATAAAATAATTTAATCTAATTAAAAAAAAATCCATCTAAAAGAAGTAGATTTAGCAAAGAAAAAAAAAACCGAAACAACTTATGTTACTCTAAAAAAGTCAGAAAAGTCTCATAAAAAATGAAAAAAATAAAAAAATACCAGATGATAAAAAAAAAACTTAAATCAACCCAACTTAACTTTAATATTTTGCGACCTAGAATATGATTCATGGATAACCTCACAAAAAGAAAAGTAGAACAAATCATAAATCTCAAGGCTTAATAAGTCAATGTCAGATAATAAAAATAAAAATAAAAATGATTTTTAAACAAATAAAAAAAGTTTGAACTTAAATCGGATTAATCATCGAAACTGATGGACTGAGTCATGATTGTAGAACAAAAACACGAAAAAATAGTGAAGCAAGATTCTCAATCATAAAAAATTAAAATTAAAAATAAAAATAAAGCATTGAGGACCAAAATTAGAAACAAAACAAAATAAAATAAAATTTTAAAGGATAAAATAAAAAAAAACTAATGCAAAGTATAAAAAAATAGCAATTAAAAGAATAATGATCAAATTGGATAAAAAAATAAATTAAATAAATGCAGATGAATGAAATTGAAACATGAAAAAAACTTTAAGAAGTATTAAAATCAAAACATATAGAAATCAAAAGAATGAGAATCAATTTTAAAACAAATACAAACTATATGATATATTATAATTTTTAAAGGCTCGACATGAATACCAAGACACATGAGAAAGAAAATTTAAATTATTAAAAATCCCCAGGGGCATCTTGATATTAGAAAAAACCAAATGGCAAGAATGAAAATGCATCTTAGACATGATTAATCATCAAAACTGGTGAATCGGGTCATTATTGTAGAAGATAAACACAAAAAAATAATAAAGTCAAATTTTCAATCATAAAAAAAAAAAAAATAAAAACAATGAAGACTAGATTCTACAAAAAAAAAATAATTAAAAGAAAATAATTAGGAATTAAATTGAAAAACAAACTAAATGAAGAAAGGGACAAAACTAAGAGCAGTAAAAAAATGAGGATAGTAATTGAAAATATAATGAAATTAAATTAAATTCTAAAGGATAAAATAAAAAAATTAATGTAGAGAATAAAAACATTAAGGACCAAATTAGATTAAAAAATTAAATGTAGATGGATGAAACTGAAACAAAAAAACTCCAATAAGCATTAAAAAAAAATAAGGATCAACTTTAAAACAAATACAAACTAGATGACACAAGTAATTTTTTTAAAGGCTTGACATGAATTCCAAGGCACATGAAAGAGAGAGAAGAAGGGGAGCAGGAAAACCTTTCATCATCGCTGCCAACCAGACCAAATACGCCACTCCAATAGTTGTGCCGTCACTTGACACGACAAATGAAAAGGCGGTCGGTAGATTTTAGCTATCAGAATACACCCCATGCAAGGGATGATGATGTGCGGATGCATGCGTAGCACGCGTCAACCTTTTATATTGATTTATTAATAATTTAATAATTTGAATTACTAAAAAGCACCTAAGGGCAGAAAAGATGAGAACGCATCTTAAACCGAGTTAATAATCGAAATTGGTGGACCGGGTCATGATTGTGGAAGACAAAAAAGAACATGTAGGCTTATTAATGATATTTTCATAAATAAATTGGAAAAAATAGGAAATTCAACTTCTTCTTCTGTTTAAATTTTTAGCTAGTTCTGAAAAAGAATTAGAAGAGAAAAAAAGTTGAGAGCTTATTTAGTAAGAGAAACCAAGATTTAAAGTAAAATGAATGAGAGACTAGGTATTGAATACATCTAACTCAATAACTAAGGAGATAATCGAGTGAGAGAAAAGGAGTAGAGAGAGGAAACTCGTGACATTAAAAAGAAAAAAAAAGGAGAATAAAACTTTGACTAGTTAACATTCAAAATTCATATCATTATCAAGTAAGATGTTATAAATTTGATTTTACAAGTTTAAGTAAAGAACAACAAAGTTTATGTAAATTTTTTAAATTTTGAATTATAGTTCTTAAACATTAGATTGAGAAAAAGTAAAATTGTCAAAATATGATGTTCTTAAGATGAAATATACTATAAATAACTCTTAATAAATCATAATCGAAGAAGAAAAATTGGATGTTTATGGTGAAAATAGACCGGTCAGGGATGAGAACTTTTGAAAGTAAAGTAAATGTTTATTAGTTATGTATATTTAGTATGTGTTACTGGGTATTATAATATATTTAATTATGTTGTTTAGTTATAATTGAATTTTAAATGTAACTTGAAAAGAGTCCACGAGGAATTGATGAAATAAGGTTGTTTTAAATACTTTAGTTTTTTTCCATGTAAAATTAGCATTAATTTTACCCGTGGCCATTGCATCAATGAGAAAAAAATTGGTGGAGATAAAGATGGTTGTGGTATATTTTTTAGTCTTTTTTACTTGTAAAATTAACATTAATTTTACCAGTGGTCATTGCATTAGTAGAGAGAAGATTTTCAACAATAAAATAAATTAAAATTTAATCACACAATCAAATCGGGGATGATTGGTTGAATGGTTATGAATTATAAAAAATAGAATTTTATGGATCATCTTTTTATAATATAAGTAAAATTTTTAACTTTATATTAGAAGCTTATAATTGAACTTTTTGAATCTTAATTAATTTAGTTATATACTTATATTATTTTGCACCTACTAAAATTGAATCTTGGAACCTTCCATGGCTTTCCTGATTTACGAGTTTGATGAAGTGTTTTTTTTTTAACCGAGCTTGATTTTTTTTATCATCTATTTTTTTCTCATATATTTAAAAAATTAGTTTAAGAGAAAAATCATGTCATTAAACTTTTATAAAGTCTATGGACATGTTAACGAGTTTGGCTGGTTGACCTTCTTCATAGGTTTGACGAGTTTAAGATTTTTTATTTATTTTTATTTTTTTAAACATCCCGGTATTAGATTGATGTTTGATTTTGTGATTATCTATTTTGTTATTAAATTGTTAAATAAAAAATAATTTTGAAAAAAAATAAAATCTCATTGCAGTCCATAAAACCGGTTCACAGGTTTACGAGTTTATCTACTGACTAGATTTTTTTTTTGATCCTTTAATTTTTTTTAATTTTTCTCTCTCTATTTGTTTTTTAATATTGAATTAATTAAAAAAATAAACTACATAATTTATTTTTATATTTATTTTCTATAAAATTATCAATATCTCAGAATAATGCCTAAAAATGGCTACACATATGATTTTTGACGTTACATGCCTAGAAATTCCACACGAGTATCTGATCTCCCTTTGAGTTCCCAAGGGTAAAGTCGGCAGGATAGAGTATTTTTGTGCAATAATTACCTTTCCTTACCTTAAATGACGTGTCCAATCTGAAAATAAAAATCTTAATAGATGAATGGAGTTCAAGCATATACATACACTGGGCTGGGCATCAAATAGAGCACTATCCTTTTAAGGGAAATTCATCCGACATGGAGAGAGATAAATGGAGTGAATCACAATCTAGGATTGATAGATAAAAATCTGAATAGATGAGAGACTCGATTGGGATAGATGAAAGATGGGTTAGGGTCAAATTTGTCCTTTCATGAATCTTTACATCAAACTAACTAAGTACATGTGATAGTGATTGATTTTTAAAGTATTTTTTTATTTAAAAATATATTAAAATAATATTTATTTTTATTTTTTAATATCAGTATATTAAAATAACGATGTAAAAATATAAAAAAAATAATTTTTTTTTAATTTTTTTAAAATATAAAAATAAAAAGGTTGTTTTATAACCGAGATAAATATTCTTTCTATTCAACCCCATCTTAAGATATTTTCAATGGTCAAGATATTTTCTTTATAATTTAGATACCAATCAAGACTAATTTTATCTATGAATTATTAATATTACTTTTTTTTCCTAGCTGAGCTTAATTCCTAAGATTTTTTAAAACAAAAACTAGCATCCGTACGTAAAAAGACAAGAACTCTAAAAAGAAGGCAGAAATTCCATCACCACAAACTCCAAAACCCGACCAATAATATCACTCCAAAATCTTAATAATTGTCAAAATTCTGAGCGGCCATTTTATATCCACAACGCCATCACCATCATTTTCTCAATTCTCGATTGTTATTATCCTCAAAGAAATAATGTTCAACTATCAAATATCACACTTTATACGCAGATGACAGACCCATAGAAAAAATAAAAACAACCAAAAATTCACGCACATGGTGCTATGTCTCTTACATGTGCCTGTCATCATGAATAGGTTATCTCCGGTCACCGGAATATTATCGTCATGTTCGTGCTCCTTCAGGCTCAATAACAGAGACACCAAACTGGTGGGTTTTGGGTTTGAGTTGCAAAGAAAGGAGAGGTTAAAGAGAAAGCTTAAGTTTGTCGTCAGCGCGGAGTTATCCAAGTCTTTCTCTGTGAACTTGGGTTTGGACTCTAAGGTCACTCTCTTTCTCACTTTATGAATTCTTCTCGATCTCTTCGTGTATTTGGTCTATTTTATTCGATTATATGCCCCAGAGAGAAACGAGTTTCGTTGTTCTTATTTTCCTGAGAGCAAAATTAAAATAATTGTTTGATACCAGGGGACCTGGAAACTTTTCCATGCAAAGATTTGATGGGGCATACATCGAAGAAACTCTCGGATCAGCTAATAGATTTTTATCTAGTTTGATCCAGTTTCATAATTTGATTGACACTTTGCGGTCTGTTTACGTAGTTTCCCAAAAGGAAAACTGCTGACTAGTTGGAACTGAGTTTTCTTATGCATGCTTGTTGAATTCAGAATTGCAATTACCTTGATTCTGTAACTCTTAATTATACTGCTAAGTATAATCATGATTGAAACAATAATGTTGTTAAGCTATTTGTCTTCGAAAGTGTGAGAGAAAGCCAGAATTTTGCTCGGAAACAATTAAAAAGAGGAGCTTCTTACGTGATTATCTGTTTTTACTTCTTTCCAACAGACATTCCAGGCTTTAAATATAGTTATAGACTTGAAATGGCAAAAGTGTACAATGAGTTAGAAGTAGATCCTTTGGTTAACTCGTCACACCCCCATGATACTATGCTAGGGCAACTTCTCTTGTCTGAAGTCTACCAGATTAGAAAAACCAAATTTGAAAACTTGATCACGGGTTTGGGTAACAGAAGTGGGAACTGATATTGTGCTCCCCTCTCCAGCTATTTCTACTGTCATAATCATCTTTTCTTACTGTCTGTGGTCACCCTCTTGCATTTTTACTTTCACATCCTAAAAGGTGTTGGTATTTCCCTTTTTATCAATTTATCTGCATCAACAAGAACATTTCTTCTCATTTTCCAGGTATATTAGATTATTTCCACCTTTGTATTTTGATTCTTGATTAATTTTTGTTTAATCTGTATGGTTGATAGAAAGATGGTGATTTAATGATTTAGGAAAGGCAACTATAGTATAGACTGACAAAGATTTATTTTAATTAGAACATCAGCCAGTCTCATGATCTATCACAGTTGCCTTGGATTGGTCCAGTTCCTGGGGACATTGCAGAAGTCGAGGCTTATTGTAGAATATTTAGAGCAGCTGAACGGCTTCATGCTGCATTGATGGATACATTATGCAATCCAGTGACCGGGGAGTGTAAAATTTCTTATGATTTTCCATCAGAGGAAAAGCCATTATTGGAAGATAAAATAGTACCCGTGCTTGGCTGCATCCTATCGCTTTTGAACAAAGGAAGAGAAGATGTTCTTTCTGGAAGATCTTCCATCATGAATTCCTTTCGGGTTGCAGAAGTAAGTGCGATGGAGGGTAAACTTCCACCACTAGCCATTTTCAGGAGCGACATGAAAAGGTGTTGTGAGAGTTTGCATGTTGCTCTTGAAAACTTTTTGACACCTGACGATGATCGAAGCCTGGATGTATGGAGGAAACTGCAGAGGCTGAAGAATGTATGCTATGATTCTGGGTTCCCCCGTCGTGATGATTATCCTTGTCATATGCTGTTTGCAAATTGGAATGCTGTTTATTTCTCCACTTCTAGAGAAGACATAATCTCCAAAAATTCCGAGTTTGCATTTTGGATGGGTGGGCAGGTAACGGAGGAAGGTTTAAACTGGTTGCTGGAGAGAGGATTCAAGACCATTGTAGATCTTAGAGCAGAAATTATTAAGGATAACTTCTACAAAGCAGCGGTAGATGATGCTATTGCGGCTGCGAAAGTTGAACTGATTAAAATTGCTGTTGAAGATAGGACAGCTCCTTCAATGGAGCAGGTTGAAAAGTTTGCATCTTTGGTTTCAGATAGCAGCAAAAAGCCCATATATCTCCACAGCAAGGAAGGAGTACGGAGAACTTCCGCTATGGTCTCCAGATGGAGGCAGTATATGACTCGCAGTGCATCTCTGATCACCACTCCGAGAGACAAGGGACTACAAGATACAAATGAAAAGGGAGGAAGGCAGGGACCTTCCTTCATTGGAGGGGGGTCCCAACCCAGACAGGAAAATGGATCTCTGTCGGAGACTTTGAATAAACGTCACGGTTCAAATGGATTATCTAATGGAGCTGTCTCTCCAAAGGATGAAAATGGTCAGAGCATTAATGAGACATACAATGTCTATGCCTCTGTTCAAGATTCTATTCCATTAGAAACGGTAGAAAACAAGGTAGGATCTGTTGCAAACATATCCATGGAAGCTGACCCTCTAAAGGCTCAGGTTCCTCCTTGCAATTTCTTTTCCAAAGCAGAGATGTCCAAATTTTTCAGAAGTAAAAAATTCAAACCTCCAGCATACTCTAATTATCAGTTGAAAGGGTTTGAAAAGTTGCATGTTTCTAGAACGGCAAGTGTTGGGACATTCCAGAAAGTTGATGGTACTGATCCTGAGTCAAGGTTCGTGGAGGCAAAAAGATCCAATGGATTGGTCAGTGGTAAAATGGCATCTTCAAAGCCTCAGAGCTCACCTGCTGACAGTGACAAGCATCTGAATGGCAGCACTGATGCTTCTGTTGGTTCAGGCATGGGTGTATTTAGTGGAGGGGAGAGGCGTTTCATGACTGGAAACAATGTCTCTTCCACTGTGGTTGAGAATTTAACTGAGCATCTTGCATGCGCATCAATCAAGGATGGTGGTGAAAACAATGGTGTTGCTTACTTATCCTCCAGTGATGATGACTTGTGCACAATTGAAGGAAACATGTGTGCTTCTGCAACTGGTGTTGTAAGGGTGCAGTCAAGAAGGAAAGCAGAGATGTTTCTTGTGCGGACAGATGGATTCTCCTGCACTAGAGAGCAGGTTACAGAATCTTCCCTGGCCTTCACTCATCCTAGCACCCAGCAACAGATGCTTATGTGGAAATCCATGCCAAAGACAGTACTATTGTTGAAGAAGCTGGGGCAAGAACTCTTGGAAGAAGCAAAAGAGGTACAGTTCAAAAATATCCTTAATTTATGCCAAATTCCCTGAAAATTGCCTTCTTGTTACTCTAGTGATTTATGAAACCATGATTGTGTAGATATTGTTCCAAGTTTTATTTTGTGTTGAATCTGATGGTTCAACCTTTGACTCTGAGTGTTGGATATATATATATATAAATGCCAGTGAGATTAGACTCCTTTTTTCTCTGTTCAAAGTCTAATCTCACTGGCATTTGTTCCAGAGAGGTGAAGGTTACTTATAGCTGGTAGAAAGTCATTGTATGCATATAAAATTTCTTGGGATCAAAGGATTTGAATAGTAATAAAAAATAAATCAAGATTTTACTTGAACTTTCATCCAGTAAATTTCACATTGGTTTTTCTTAATTCTCATTCTAAATTTGGAAAATTTCCACTGTGGAATGGAGAAAATCAACATAAGCAGTTACAGTCTCATCCATCCAAATTCAAGTGTCTCCCGGTCAGTAGTGGTGAGCATTCATGTAATTCGGGTAAAAAATTTCCATTTTGGGTAATCACCAGAATTTTTTTTCCTTTACCTGAATGTTTTTACCCCATCAAACAATTCAGGTAATTCAGGTCTCCCAAATTATCCAAATGTTTTATTCACCACCCAATTAATTTGTTTTTACCCAAAACTCCTTAAAAATTTTCAATTAACTAGATGAAATTAGGTTCAATAAAAGTTTTGACTCCGAAAATAATGTTCAAGGAAAATTACAACCCATTAATTTTAAAATTTTAAAAATAAATAACCGTATAAATAAACAGAACATATAATTCGGGTAACCTGAAGTTTTCTATGTTTTATCTGAATAACCCCAAATAAATTTCAGGTCCGAATTACTGATTCTCCAAAATTTTTAAAAATTTATTATCAGAACTGGTTTGGATAATTTTTTTTTTTTGAGTGCTTGCCCCTGCTCCTGGGTATTCTAGAGTCAAATTTCTTTCAAACGAAGCCTTAAAGATTACATTTGCCAAAATTATGAGAACATAAGAACACAAATGAAGCCCTGTCGCTTGGATTAATCTGTTCTCTCCATCACCTTTGATTGCTTTGTGTTACATCTTCTTTAAGACAAACATTGTCCATTGAGTTCATAACTCAATGCTTGGGAAATGTGGAAGGAAATCAGTATCCATCCTGTCCTATCCCTGGTTGGTTGAACATGAATGCAGAGGGATACCCATAGGGGAAACAGTTTACGGGTCCTACAGGGCCAAATGGGTGCTGAGAAATGAGAATGGAAATTTGATGCAGGGATTAACTCTAGAAAATATTTTCATAACTTTTGTGGTTATGACTTCTGAGTACCACTGAAATCATTTTATTCATGTGTAGTAATTCTAACTGGCTTTCCTGTCCAATGTGCAGGTTGCCTCCTTCTTGTACCACCAAGAGAAAATGAATGTTCTTGTTGAACCGGACGTTCATGACATATTTGCTAGAATTCCAGGGTTTGGGTTTGTTCAGACCTTTTATAGTCAAGATACCAGGTACTGAAAGTTGGGAATTGAGATCAAAACAAGCAATGACATTGATGTATATTTTAATGTTCTAAATGCCTCTCTGGTTGTATATGCATTTCTTGATGCAGTGATCTTCATGAGATGGTTGATTTCGTGGCTTGCTTGGGAGGAGATGGGGTTATATTACACGCATCAAATTTATTTCGAGGGGCGTTTCCACCTGTTGTGTCCTTTAATCTTGGATCTCTTGGATTTCTGACTTCCCATTATGTAAGTTTGATATGACTCGTGTATTGTTAATGGTGTTTTGATGCTCTCATAAGCAACCATTTACTTGACTGCTGCCTTTTTGTTCTTTCTTTTTAATATAGTTTGAAGACTACAGGCAGGACTTGAGACAGGTTATCCATGGGAATAACACCTTGGACGGTGTTTATATAACTCTTAGAATGCGCCTTCGGTGCGAAATCTTTCGCAATGGTAAAGCAGTGCCCGGGAAAGTTTTTGATGTCTTAAATGAGGTGGTTGTTGATCGGGGTTCTAATCCATATCTTTCCAAGATTGAATGCTATGAGCATGACCGACTTATAACCAAGGTGAATTGGGCAATATCATGCCTTAATGACACAAACTCACTTTCTTGTATTCTGCCCTCAATTATTGCTCAAGGGGCAAAACCTACCTATCTTGGCCCCTAGAACATATTAAGTTGTATTTTTTTTTTCTACAGCAATGAACATTTCACATTCTGAACGTTTAAACATAGACATGGCATACAAAAATTTTTAATATCTTCAATGATATATCTGCACTTATTTTAATGAATGCCTTTTATTCTAGGTGCAAGGTGATGGAGTCATAGTGGCTACACCTACAGGAAGTACTGCTTATTCCACATCTGCTGGAGGTTCCATGGTAAATTGTCCTTTTGAGTGTCACTTGCATTTCGTATTGTTTAGCATCCAGATAGTTATCTACTCTTAGATGAGAATTCTTACATTATTTTATGTTTTCAAGCCTCGATATGATGTTTGGGGGTGTATGAAGGTGTCAGGGTATTCTTAAGAATTGCTAGAGAATATATTTGAGAAATCTGACTGAAGCTTGCTGTATGATAGTTGGATTTTGCCATATTTATCCATCTTCTTCTTCCACCCATTTTTTTAATCCATAACACGATGTTATGGAAAATCTCAATCCTCCATCAGTCAATCCATTTTTCCCTTGCAAAAAAAATTAGCAAACAAGATTGAGGACTTATTCCTCTCCCTTTCCTCAGAACCTTTGGTACAAACGTGGTCTAAATATATTCCCTGTGGTTATTGCTATTTCTGGTCACTTTCAATTGGCACCATCATCTGTGTAATGATGTGTATACTGGATCAGGTGCATCCAAATGTTCCTTGCATGCTGTTTACCCCTATCTGCCCGCATTCTCTCTCATTTAGGCCAGTCATACTTCCAGATTCTGCGAGACTTGAACTAAAGGTAAATTAAAGGCTCATATTTTGCAATTATATTTCTTTCTGTTATATTCTTCAGCTATAGGATTCACAATTGCTGACCAAACAGATTCCAGAGGATGCTCGAAGTAATGCATGGGTTTCTTTTGATGGGAAGAGGAGGCAGCAGCTCTCAAGAGGGGATTCAGTCCGGATATCTATGAGCCAGCACCCACTTCCAACAGTCAACAAATCTGATCAAACAGGCGATTGGTTTCACAGCTTGGTCCGCTGCCTAAACTGGAACGAGAGGCTAGATCAGAAGGCCCTTTGAAGCTCAAAATGAAGAGTGAAGAGAAACCTGCTTCATTTTCTACCCAGGATCGAGGTTTGAGTAAATTTCTGTACAGATTGTAAATTAGAATTAACAAAGAAAATCTAACGTAAAGTGGGCAATTACTATTCACGAGTCATAACCAACATTGACTCCCACATGAGGATAGGGTTTGCCATTTTTTCCTTCTATTTTTTAACATGTTATTGACAATTGTAAGTATATATCATCAACGATTATTGGTAGTAGAAATATAATCATTCAATCTTTGCTGGACTTACATTCTCTATGCTTGGTTGCTCATACTCTGTTAATAAATTTTATTACATATGATATGTTTGTTTATTACTGCGTTGGAATGTCTAGGAGAGAGTAAGAAGCACAATGTATTAACAAACTTTAAAAGCGCAAGCCGCCAAGGCAAAGTGGATATTATACTGGCTTGGTATCGATAGTTTGTGTAATAACTAGCTACTCCTTGAATCTGGATGTCGCATCCTCTCCATTTGTGTGATGAAAGAAAATTAGAAATCTTTAAAGCATCATCAATGATCTTGATCATCGTATCAAACTCAGGTTTAGTTACGTCTATGCCCCCTTATGGTACTTAAGAAGGTGGCCATTAAACCCATATACTTAAATTTTGGGCATGGCAACCTTCACATTTTTTCAATTTGTGGTCATGTGCGGTCCCTTCATAAAACTCAATGCTCATCAAATCCAGCCATGTGTGCACATACAAAAGGATAACATGATCAAAATCTCAAAACTTGAGGGACCACTGATGTAATTTACCCACCAAACAAAGCAGACAACATTGCCCTTCTTCCGTTGAGATGCACGTCGTTCTAGTCTTTCAGAAGAAGCGTCACAGGAGAATTTACAGATGAGATAATTACAAGTAGCCTGCGTTCAAGGAGACCAGGGCAAGGAAAAACCCATCTTGTAGCAAGTATTCCATTTTATTTATGAAGGGTGCAAAAACCCACTTACGTTCTTGTTTACAAAACAGGACGCACTTTTTTTAATCAATAACCATTTAAATAAGCCAATACTTTGTTTCTGCAGTCTCCAATCTTGTATGTATTGTTTTATATACAGAGAGAGGGTTGCTGGACTCTCCACCACCCCACTTCCCTCAACCATCTTGCTTGGTTCCTTATCAAACACTTTTGTCATGAAATAACGTGAAAGTATTACGCAGATACACGTCTGGTGAGAAGGTTGTTTCTTAGGAATATAGCTCTCATATATTACCGAGAAGTACAGTTTATATGATACTATTTGTTCGTACAAAAAAAAGCAAACATCTGCAAGTGCAGTGTGTAAAAGCCTCATCATTACATAACAAGGAAAAGACAGCAACAATCTAAAGCAAACACATGGATAGACCCGGCTTTCTTTTCTCTTCATATGTATAGTTAAGAGAAAGAAGCACTCGGCCGTGAGGGAAACTGGTCACTAGAACATAAACTAGAAAGGGAAAATTAAGATAAAAAGAAAAGGTTTCATCTTCTTAATATGAAGCTGCACTTTTTTACAAGGTCCTTACAGCTTGGAACCTTGGCTCTTTAGGAAGGAACTTCTGCTTAGCATAAACAGACATGTAATCACCGAACAAAAACTTGGGGTAAGTTTGATTGATCTCTTCGCCATCTTTTTCCACCAATCCTGGTGCAGGGGCAATGGTGGCCTTAAGTGATGGATTATAGAACGAAGCAATCGACCTTCTGTTCCCGTCTGGGGTGGCCAAAACACGGTGCCAGGTACTCTTGTATCGACCATTGCTAAGGACCTCAATCTGATCGCCAGTATTGATGACAATAGTGTTCTTCATTGGCTGGACATCAATCCATTGCCCATCTTTGAGGATTTGAAGGCCGCCTACCACATCATCTTGGAAGAGTAAGATGACACCCCCAGCATCGGTGTGGGCTCGGAGGCCATTGACTAGCTCAGGATGAGGACATGGTGGGTAGTGGCTAACCTTGGTACCAAAGAAGGCACTGTGTCCTTCTCCATCATTGAATGCTTTCTTGATGTATCCTTTTGGCAAGCTCAAGTTCTCATCCATCACTTCCATGACCTTCTCAGCCAATTTCTTCAGCTCAGCACGATATTCAGTCATGGTTTCCCTGTCATTAAAGCCAGAAAGTTAGATATACACTGCATCTTTTTCTTTGAATAGTTTATCCCATTGATATTTTTCAGGAATGATGAAATTTGAGTTATATTGTCTTTGCCCATGCCCGTTTCTTTATTAAGTTATAATACTTAGAAATTAGAAGTGCTTGTACTTACTTGAATCCAGAGGTTTTTGATGGCCACTCGTTATCATCAAGGAGAGTGATGACATCTTCCCAGTCCACATTCTCCAATTTCTCACCGCTATTCTTCTCAGCTAAAGCATTCAAAGTGTTTGCTACCGTTGAGTTCTTGAAAATTTCCTCTCTTTCCAGTTTAAAATATTCAGAGCAAACCTTCTTCACTTTCTCTAGGAGCTCCTCTGAAATTCCATGGTTCATCAGCTGTAACAAGTCATGTACAACGCACGTTGATTTACAGAAATTCTTTTATGCACAATAAAATGCCAACTAAAAAGCTCATTATAGATCGGATCCATTATTTGCAGCTAGATGCTTTCATTTAATATACGCTAACACACGTTATGTATAGCGTGCCACTATAAGCTCTTGGCACGTAATGCGTCACCAAGAAATTCTTTTCAAGGTTTGAATGTTGAAGGAAATTCAATATAATCCACCATTCTTTTATAAGACATGATTTTGTGTGCTATGATCATCCAGCATAGAAATATTGCCAGAAACTAATTAAAACGAGTACCTGGAAGAATCCCCACTCCTCGCATCCATTGGCAATCTGAGCCATTGTCTTGGCCCTCTCTTCACCGGTGCCATTTACCTTAGAGAAATCAATCACTGGAATTGCCATGGAAGCAATGGAGAACACAAGGTCAGAGAAAGAGAGGGAGACAGGGGGAGAGAGAGGAGTTTTTAGAGTGTAATGTTTTGCTTAGTTAATTAGTCTTGCTTTTGCTTTGGTTGCAAAAGAGAAGGGTGCAGGGGGGGTTATTTATAGTAACATTTCCCGCCATCTAGATTGTCAACTCTCTTAATCACTTTAATTAGTCCCTTTCTGGTTTCTTTTTACTTTTTTAATAATTAAGCAGCCGTTGGGGTGAGGTGTTGGACGGCGATAATTTTGCTTAACAAAAGGTCAACGCTTTATTAGCCACGTAACGCTACTGGTAATCCAAAACAGAAGCATTCTCTTGATCTGTCTTAGTATCTTACAGGTGATGCATACCCTCTTTTGCTATATTCAACTGTTATTGCCTTCAATACCAAATTTCTTTAGTTTAGTTGCGAAGGGTGGCAGAAGCCAAAGACAAAAACTGTACCAGACACGTACTCCCCCCATAGACGTCACAGTACCGTGTAGACATCCATGAAGATTGGGACCCTAGCCAATTTCCAACAGGAAAGCATGGCTACTGTTGTTTCACGGTACAAATCTCAAATGAACTCCCTGTCATTTACTTTGTTTTAGTCAACACATTAAAGAATAGAGTTCAGATTATGATGATCATAATCTGTCTAAAATACGATTTGTTTTGACTTGAAAATATAATGAATGTTAAAACTAAATGGAAACAGGTCAAGGAAAGGGTAGTCTAGCCATTGGACAAACAAAAATATGACCAATAAGATTGTGTATGCCAAATGGAGGTCAAGAAATTAATGAGATGCCTCTAATTCTTTGCTTTGCCAGTAAATTTGAGTTAGAGTTCATGGCAAGTGGCATGATACCCGACATTCATGTGCAATATTCCCCTTTTCTTAGCTTATATATATATATATATATATGACCTTGCTACTGTAGTTTTGGTGTCTTTTATATCATGCTTTCACGTTCATTTTACTTATAATGGAAATCTCTGCCGACTGCGACTGTTCATTCATCATGTTGACTCCTCCCCGTTCTCTTACAGCCACCAACCTTTGACGTTTACACATGGACCTGCTCTGCTACAACAAGTGATCGTACAATTAAATTAACTGTACTGACCTGTGGGAACAGTTTGAGGACTAAGGAAGCCAATGGTGAAAACTTCAAAAAATAATATATATATATTCAAGAAATAAAAATTACCCATCAAACATTAAACTACTGCGATGCCGTTTGTTTTGGAGGTTGAGTATGCGTTTAAAGCTAAATGCAAACGCAACTTATTTGGTAACTCTAAAATATAATTTATTGTGTATAAAAACGAATATAAATTAAAAAAATACTTGTACATGGAAAGCAGCTCCCAGCTTCTTTCCGCAAACATGCATACTCTACTGTTTACTTAAGTAAACAATAGAAAGTGAATTATAATTCACTCTTCACTGCACGTCTATAGTGGAGTGTGACTCCACTGTTCACGTGAACAATAATGCATGTTTCTGGTCAGACCGGATCAGATTTAAAGCTAAATACATTGAACCGGGTCCGACCAAGTAAAAAAATTAAATTAAATTTTTTATTTTTAAATGTGTTTTATTGATGATGTAACATTTGCAGAATTTGATCGCAATCTCAATTTTATTCCTGATTATATTTTACCTGATGTTGTTACGCGCTTAAGAAACTGTAGTCCTTGTCGGATGTATTTCATATGTGATGGAATTGCAAATAGTTTAATTGAACAATAAAAAATATTTTATATAAAGTATTATTTATTTCATGATGTAATAACAATAGTTAAATTTACAATATTTAAATTCAAAACCATCAATGTATGTATATATGTATGTATGTATGTATGTATATTTTTTAATTATTTTATAACTTCAATTTGAAAAACAATTTTTTAACCAAACACATTAAACTACTTTTTATTCAACCTCAAATTCAATCACAGTTTTAATCAAATATATACAAATACCAAACCAACCTCAACTAAAAGTACTTTTTATAAAATAATTTTTTTCAAACAAAAACCACGGAAGCAATACCAAAACACTCTTTTACATCTATTGTCAACTTCATAAATAGTTGTCCATCATACACACACACGTGATATTTTGATGATATATAATATTTGTTGGTTATGCATGTTAGCGAGAAATAGTCTGTTCTTTTATATTTTCGTCCTCACCTTGTTTCATTGGAAAAGGTTCCACCCATAATAATCCATCAAATTAGAAATTTATAAGCTATCCAAATATTGTAGAGTTTGGATTCAGCATCTTCTCGTGTATCTCTCGGACCAATTTTAATTTATACCCTTTAATTTGCTCATTTTCGTGGGAGTGAACTGTATCTCAATCGGCTAATATATACCTCTTGGTGTAATAGTTGTCCGAATGCTAGGATACATTTAGGGATCAGACAGACAATATATATGACCACCCAATGAAGAACTGGGGCTGAAAAACCAAATCAACATCACTGCTGTATTTGTAGAGATAATGTTAGGAAGCTATGATGTATTTTCATTGCTGTATTTGTAAAACTTAACGTGGGAAAGCTATCTGAATATTCATTGCTGTTCATCTGGCCACTAATGTTGGCATGCTACCTTATTCATTGCTGTACTTAGCAGTACTCGTAAGTCATAAAAATTGTCAAGATTTGTTTTGTATCCCATGGTCGGGTTTTGCATAATTGGCATGTTTCCAGATCCAATCCATCATATATAGCAATGTTTCATGAGTTCTGATGCTTCTTGTGGCCACGTATTATATATGCTAATTATTGATTGATAGAATCACCATGCCTCATCTGTGTCTTTCATATCTGTGGTGGATCGAGAAGACATATATATCACATATATCTGATAAATCTGTGCCACCCTCTCAACAAAACCCTACCAGTAGAAAACAGAAAACAGCTGGTGTGTTGGGATCTTGGTCTCATTAGTAGCTAAATGTAGGGCCAGGTTTCATTTTGCATGCATCTCCCAAGGTTTAGCAGTATTGGTTTTGGGCCAGGTTGCGTGCATGGTTGCAAAATGGGGTGCGATTGTGCATCGCATGCCAGCACTCTCTCAACATCCCGAGTTCAGTTTGGACGGACGCCCATGTCCTGCAACTTGGTGAGAATACAGAAACAATAATATATTAAATGGTTATATTTTGTAATTTCTAACAATAATGTGTTAAAATTTGTTTTTGTTAAATCCATACGTAAATATTAAATAAACTGTTTGGGAGTATATGGTAATTACATTATAAATTTTATAATTAAGTGGAATTTTGAATGTGTGTTAATGTATGACGACCAATTTGGCCATTAAATGATGACATGACAAGTGACAAATATACAACATGGTTGTTAAGTACTGATGAGGTGACATTGATGGCACATAAAACTTCATTTTAAAAGGAAATTTCACCCCTTCTTTAACGACTTAATTTAAAAAAAAAATGGATAAAAATTTAACAGTCTTTTACCATGTACAGAAACTATATATATATATATATATTTATATATATATATATAAAGTATAAATTAATATATAGATGAGCAAGTCGAGTTGACGTTGGAACACAGAACCCATGTTCTGTTCAACAAATTTCGGTACACAGTAAAAGACTGTGCCTCCCCGACCAGGACTACGTACAAAGCTGGCAATTTGCAAACCTTATATTTAAATTTGTGAGAACTCGAGCCAAATAGTAATTGATTACATATAGGTAGGCATAGTTAACGCAGCCCTTAATTTCGCCACCTC
>Ga0325414_1000688_pt1 | contig 29223 bp, 26 predicted proteins | sample PopdelMetagenome_8_FD_206183 | JGI IMG/M metagenome (GOLD analysis project Ga0325414, IMG submission 206183) | Populus deltoides microbial communities from Bellville, Georgia, United States - Leaf-PdKOR-R3 | ecosystem: Host-associated > Plants > Phyllosphere > Phylloplane/Leaf | place: USA... | reverse complement strand
ATGAATGTGATTTAAGGATGCAAATATACTGATTTGTGACATTGATGCCTTAGGTGGTGCGGCCAGGATCAAACCATCGTTAGGACAAGGACAAACCATATGTGTAACAGGTAGGTGGTTCTGACCTTTTTCTCGTATGATGTTTATGTTTTGAAATGATTTACTTATGATGATGTATTATTAAATTCTTGTTGAATGATGAAACGATGATGAAGAGTTTGATTGAATTCTAGATGATTGTCGAAATGACTATGAAATGTCAATCGAATTCTTGATGAATGTTGAAACAATGATAAAAATGTTAATGTTCTAAAATGACTTGTTTGAGGTGGATATATTATCGTGTTGCGATGAATATTTAACCGACTATGAGATGTTGATTGGACTATTATGAATTTGGGCTGCTGACGAATGGCTGTATGAGTATTACGAAGGACCTACTGTTGTATTTTATTGAGTGTAAAGGTGAAAAATAGTTGTATGAGTATTATGAAGAATTTACGGTTGTATTTTATGGAATGTAATTGTAACGAATGGTTGTCTGAGTATTACGAGGGCTCTAATATTGTATTTTATTGAATATAATTGTGATGAATTTTTGTATGAGTATTATGAGGGCTCTACTATTGTATGAGTATTATGATGGATCTATTGTTGTATTGTATTGAACATTAACCATCATGAATGGTTGGATGAAAAATATGAAAGGTCTATTGTTGTGTTATATTGAATGTTAAACTGTTATGGAATATTTGTTGGTGTATTACAAAGAACATAATATCTTGTTATAGTGATTACATAAACAGCCTCTGGAATGTTTGATGGGTTAATGATTAGCTTCGGCTAATGGCATCCTAAGTGGATGACCAGGACTGAGAGATGATTAGTTTCAGCTAATGACATCCTAAATGAATGACCGAGACTGAATTGATAAATGATTAGCTTCAGCTAATGGCATTCTAAGTGGATAACCGGGATGGATAAATTATTAGCTTCGGCTAATGGCATCCTAAGTTGATGATCGGGATGGATAAATGATTAGCTTTGACTAATGACATCCTAAGTGGATGACTGAGATTGATAAATTATTAGTTTTGGTTAATGGAATCCTAAGTGGATGACCTTGATGAACAAATTATTAGCTTTGACTAATGACATCCTAAGAAGACTGCTGAATTTGGGAGTTATGAGTTAGTTTCAAGAGTTGATACATTCATGGGTACTATGTTCTGTATATACCAAGTATATGAAAGAACTACGATTGTTATATTTTAAATAGCGAATACGTTAGTTCGGTTAACGGTATTCAAGCTGGATGACTGGGTCTGAGTATTGTATTTAGCCTCGGTAATTAACAAATTATTAAGGGTGGTATTTACATAAGTAAAAAGAAATGAAAGAATTATGCTCTTTTGATCCATGAGTGAAATGTAACGTTAATATTGCTTTATTATGTTTTTTTTTAATTTGCCTATAATGCTTGAAATTACCTTGTGTTGTAACATATTATACCAACATGGTGCGTAAGGAAATCTATTTTATGGCTCACTCATTTGAAAAGAATTATATGTTCGCATGTTATGGGTAATATGAATTCTGTATGAACAGACATGTAAATCACTGAATTAGTCATCTGACCCCTTTTGTAAAGACTTGTAATGACAAAATGAAATGGAACACAGATGTGGATGTGCGATCATGTAGATATGATGTGTATGAATATACATATGTGGTATTCTTCTTATGAGGATGTCATGTTGTGAAATTACATGAGGTCAGGATAACGTAAGTACTAGTTGTGTAACTTGCTGTTCGGTACTCTCCTATAAACTCGTGATGATAACGAGATGTGAATTTATGAGGATGTCAATATAATATATTGTAAACCTATTAGTATGAAAATAAAATATTATGGGCATGTGTATTGAGAATGTGTTTTATGGGAATGTTGATCTATGTTATCCTATGTGGATTGTGCCTTGTTAATGAATGAAATGCAATTATAAATTTGCAGAATGATATGGTGAAAAACATCTAGAACCGGACAAAAAAAAATTTACATCGATTTTGACTCTGAAAAAGTCGGGTCATTATAAGATTTGAAAGACTTTCCTTGTTATTTTCTTTCCTTTCTCCTACAGGATTTCCTTACTTTAAAGAAAGGTTGTAGAAGACTTTTAAAAGAGAATGTTTTGAAAGCATTAATTCGACCAAACAAAGGAAGAAGATTAAGCATTCAAGGTAGCATGTTCCGAGCATGGAAAGAGGTCTAAAAAGGACGGCAAGCACACATTATTCCTACACAAGTCAGACCCAATTACATAAGGAAATTAATAAGCTAGGGATGGTTTTGGGGCTGATTGTTTCCTTGTATTATTTTGAATATTTTACTTAGTTTTTATGTTGTTTCAAGTGTTATTTGAACCATAATATTTTAGTTTAGGTTTTTAAGTTCAGTTGGGTTTATTTTGGCTCAAATTAAGTGTTTTAGGCATTAGACTTTTGTTAGCTGAAAGCCCAATGGTTTGCAGTCCAATATGGTTTTATTATGGTTAATTATCTTAGGACTATATAATGTTTTTCTTGTTGTGAATTTTAGAAGCCTTCATATTAATAATATTATTATATTCTGTTGAAAGCAAACATGTTCTTTGTTGTGACAAAGAAGAAAACTTGACTTATCAATGTATAACTGACATTATAGTGTCAATTCACAAATTTCAATACCTCTGATTATTAGTTACAGGTTAACTTTAGGTCAAGGTTCTTAAACTTAATTTTTTATTTTTTTTATAAAACATCATTTTTATTGGGGATTGCTTGACCATTTGAGCAAGAGATTTGCATCAATTGTTTTCTTACTTCATTAATTCAAACTCTCTTAATTTTTAAACTATTTTGCTTATATTTTTTTTATGATCATTCATCTTTTAATTTTTTTTTATAAATTTCATAATATTTTGAAAACATTATTATAATTTGTGTGTAGTTTTTTTCCTTGTATATTTTATATTAATGAATTCTATTTTAATGGTGCTCTTATAAAAACAAAAATCATTTGTTATTAGTAATAAAAATTAATCTCTAATATAAAATAAATGAAAGCCTGTAAAATAAAATAGACAGCTGATGTATAATATTTATGTTTGCATCTATCTTTTGCTTTTACTAAAAAGATTAACTTTCTATTTTATTATTTAATTAGAGTTAACACTTCTTTTTGGATTTATCATTTCATTCTTTTTTTAATTTATTTTATTAAGTATAAATAACATTGTTTTATTTTTCAATTAAAAAAATTCATGATACACGAAAACATATCAATACCATATATAATTTTGTTTTTTTTGTTAAAAATTAACTTGAAACTTTACCTACAACACAAATGGTATAACACTATGGACAAAAAAGAATAAATTTTAGAACTTCATTTTTTTTATTCTAGTAGTTTTTTTTATGATTATATAGGAAACTAATGTGTATAAGTGAAAAAGAAACAACATAAATATTCAATAAGAACAAAATACATATATTTTATTATTGCTATTATTGTCAATTTTTATATTATCTAAATAACCCAGCTTTTCATAACAAATAAGGGAAATGAAGTTTTGACTAATGAAATACATTTGTTTCTCATTTAATTTAAGTTATTTTATTTTTGAAGGATATTTATTTTTAATTTTATAAGTTTTTATTAATAATAAAATCATTGATCCGTCAAAGTAAAAAACATTAATAACAAAAAGGAATTTTGATAAGAGAAATCTATTTTTCTTCAAAACTTAGACTATTGAAGGTTTTTTATGAATATTTATGATGGATCATAAATATTCAACAAAATTATTAAAATTATTTAAAATAAAAATTTTTATTTTTACAGAATTAAATAAAAATAAGTTAAAAAAATCGTCCTACAGCACATGGACATAAGCTAATTTCAAAATTTATAATAATGTGCGGAAGGTTAATTCCACAGGAATGGGCAAGCTTTGAACTGTACACGAGTTGAGAACATGCTATAAGACCCACAGGCGGCGCGTCCCCTCTCTCTTTCTCGTGATGGTGATCACGTGGGAGGTTCATCGCCCGTCTAAAAGGAAAAAGCGATGCAAAAAATCTGCTCCATAGAGGCATGTGCTCACCCTACGTAAGTGATTTGTCGTTTATGGATTATTTTGAAATTGCAGCAGGCAAGGCAAAGTGATTACATGATGATGTGCCATTCTCACGGGTTTTGCTGGCATGGATGAGTATGGTTGAACTGTTGAAACGTGGTTCCACATTTAAGGGGACAAGTCTCTTAATCCACCGTGGCAGCAAAGATTCTGGGAGTTTTTTTCTTCTGTTATTTTTTTTAAACTATTCCTTTTAGATATGCACTCAATTTCATGAGCAACCATTTCAATTTTTTTTTTTGAGCACATTGATGTCATTGATGGTAAAGGATCACAGGGTGGCTAGTAGATATCACATGCTAATATACTACAGCTAAAGATTCGAGATGTCCTTTCCCAGGTATTGTTGTGATTGTCTTCGGCTTGCATATAATGTACTTCGGCCTTCAGGTTGGGTTAATCGCCTCCTCAACTCCTATACCAACATAATTCTTATTTATGATATTCTGCTGCCCCTTTAAAGTGGAGTTTTTTTTTCACATTAGCACAATTGGTTAATTTGTTTTTCAAATTGGGAAAATAATTTCTGCTCTAGCGTAAAAACAGTGGTTATGTATGTAGTCCTTGCACAACTTATAAGTTATGCATTTACTGGTTGTACATATGCTACATAACTATCATAACCTCTCTCTCTCATGCATTATTAGGGTCAAGTCACTTTACTATCTGCTTCAACAACAATCAAAATCACCCTACTATCTGCTTCAACAGTCAATAATGGGGAGGAAAGAAATGGGTCTGTATGTGTTGATTTCTAGCTTCGAATTATAGCTATTATGGGACCGGTTCGAATGGGTTTGATAGGTCCCAATCAAAACTGTTAAAATATTTATCAAGATATATGCTCTCTTAGGGTGAGAACAAACCACAGATTTTGGATAAATAATTTTTTCCTTTTTAATTCTGAACCACTCTTTAAATAAGTCGTAGCTTAACAAACTACCTAAAAGCAAGGAAACTAACAAGAAACAAATAACAACAGAAGCAAACTACGCTAGAATCTAACATAACAACTTATTAGAAATAATCAGAAAATCTCCTAAAGACTTAGTTTCTTATAGTCCACATCTCCCATAGGTTGATTCGTGCTCTATCACTAGTCACTCTTCGCCACAATACTTGGGATTCTTCCTGCCATGTCTGGTGGACCTTCGTAGTGGTCTATCAATTCTTTCCCCATCAAGCGGATTCTTGTCCTCAAGGTCCACAGTGGGAAACTGTTGTTGCAGCATCTGAGCATTTTCCCAGGTGGCCTTTTCCGTAGGTAAGCAACGCCATTGGACCAGATGCTCCATAATAAACCTTTTGCCCTGTTTGAACCAACGTGTATCAAGGATTCTTGTTGGCTCAAGCAACACAGCTCTGTCATCTGCTACTGGTGGTAATTCTAGACTCACCTCCTTGTTATCCGCAACATATTTTTTAAGAAGCGACACATGAAACACCGGATGTATGCACGCAACCTAAGGCAACTCCAGCTTGTATGTGACTTGGCCAATTCGTTGTAGAATCGGATACGACCCAAAGAATCGACTTGCTAACTTATGATAAGCATGTTTAAAGATGGTATACTGCCGATACAGTTGTAATTTCAAGAACACCATGTCACCTACCTGAAATTCCACATCCAGTCGTTTCTGATCAGCCCCCTGTTTCATGCGATTACGGGCCACTGCTAAATTGGATTTAAGTTGTTCAAGAAGTTTGTCCCTGCTAATTAGACTTTGGTTTAACGTCGTTCACAAGTGAGTGTCCAGCTTGGTAATAGGGAATGGTTGGTGGAAGGCGACTATAAAGAGCACAAAAAGGCGTCATCCTAGTGGAAATGTGATAAGTGGTATTGTACCACAACTTAGCCCACGGTAGGTACTCTGTCAATTTCTTTGGCCATTAATGAACAAAGCTTCGAAGGCAGCGATTCACCACTTTCGACTGCCCATCAGTTTGTGGGTGATATGCTGAGCTAAGCTTGAGTTTGGTGCCTGACATAGTAAAGAATTCTTGCCAGAAATTACTGATGAAAATAGGGTCACAGTCACTGACTGTTGATTAGGGCATGCGATGAAGCTTGACTGCACCTTCCATAAATTTCTCAGCTATCACCCTAGCAGTGAAGGGATGAGTTAAAGACATAAAATGGGCATACTTACTAAGCTTGTCGACGACCACTAAAATGGTATCCTTGCCATGGGACATAGGTAGGTCTTCAATGAAATCAAGTATGATGTCATTCCATACTTGGCAGGGAATGGGCAACGATTAGAGAAGAATTTCTGGTGCGAGAGCTTAGACTTCATCTTTTGGCAGATCTCACAAGTAGAGACATAGTCTTGGACATCTTTATACATGTTTGGCCAATAGAATTACCGGGCTAGCCTCTTATAGTGCGCAAGACTCCGGAGTGGCCTGCAAGCTTACTGTCATGAAATTCAGCTAGAATTTTCTTGCGAATCTCTTGAACTTGAGGCACCATTACTCTGGTTTTATAAAAAAAACCAGGTCATCATGTAGCATGTAGGACGCCCTTGACTGACCTTAGGTGGCGCGACTTAACTGGATAGTGTACTCATCACCACATGTAGCTTCCTTTATTTCTTCCCATATATGGACTTGCGACACAAATAAACTATTGATGATTGGGGTGGCTGGTTTGCGTGAAAGTGAATCTGTAGCGGTATTTTCCCGATCGGGACGGTATTGAATTTCATAGTCATAACCCAACAGTTTTGCCATCCATCATTGTTGATTAGAGGTTGTGATTTGCTGTTCTAGGAGGTATTTAAGACTCTTTTGATTAGTTCGAATGATGAACTTCCTGCCAAGTAGGTAAGGTCGCCATATGCGAATGGCTTCTACTATCGCCAACATTTCCTTGGCATAAACGGACCATGATCGCTTTGAGATTCCCAATGCTCGGCTCATAAAGGCAATTGGCTTCCCTTGTTGAGCAAGGACTGCACTGATCCCATCACCTGATGTATTGGCCTCAATGATGAATGAGTCATTGAAGTTGGGCATTCCTAGAGTTGGCATGGTGGTCATGACACTTTTGAGTGCGAGGAAGACGGCTTCTGCTTCATCATTCCAGCCGAAGTAGCCCTTCTTTATTGGTGAGAGGGCGGGCGATAACACCATAATGTTTCACAAATTTCCTGTAATACCCAGTGAGTCCTAAAAATCCACGTAATTCAGAGATGTTAGTAGGACGAGGCCATGCTATCATGGCTTCTATTTTTCCCATATCTACCTTGACCCCTTGTGCTATAACAATATGCCCCAAATATTCAAGCTCATGCTGACCAAAAGCACATTTTTTTGCTTTGATAAAAAACTGATGGTGCCATAATACCTCAAAAGCTATTTTCACATGTTGCAAATGAGTTTCCTAGGTTGGGTTATAAAGTAAAATGTCATAAAAAAACAAGGATATATTTTATGAGATAGGTCGAAAGATAGAATTCATGATGGCTTGGAAGGTGGAAGGGGCATTGCATAGGCTAGAAGGCATGACCAAATACTCGTAGTGGCTATTGTGTGTTCTAAAAGCAGTTTTAATATCTGGAGAATGAACCCTTACCTGGTGGTATCCTGCATTGAGATCCAACTTGGTAAAATAGGTGGCACCATGCAACTCGTCCAACATATCTTCTATTGTCAAAATGGGGAAGCGGTCTTTAATAGTCACTATGTTGAGTGCATGATAGTTAGTACAAAATTGCCAACTACGATCTTTCTTCTTAACTAGAACTGACACGATTAAAAGATTAATGTCTTATCCCAAGTGCAGTAGTGTTAAAGTAATAAATAACCCGATAAGACCGGGGTCGAATCACAGGGAGGTCAACAACATAAAGTATAAATAATAAAATGATATTGATGTTGAAGGGAACTTTGAGATGTGATAATGATGAAAATGTTAAACAATGATAAAACAATTGTCAATGTTAAAGGATCCACTAATGGTATTTCAAATAAGTATATTATAAACTCCTTTTTATTACTCAACTGGAAACCATACACAAATGAGGTTCCAATAAGATGATTTATCATTAATGGTTCATTATAAAGTATCAACATAATCATATTAATTATCTTATTTAAGTAACACCAATACTACAACAAATCAAGTTTCTCTAATAACAACGATGTTGGTCGAAGACTATGAATGATCAAACATTTATTGTACCAAGTGTTATACAACATAAATCTAGATTAACCATTTAACAAGCAAATTGTTAAAAGCAAATTGTTTTGGATATAAACATTGAAGTTCATATTGAATTTATATTATATTTATCCTAAGACCATTAGTGAAACCTTTTCACCATGACATAATGAACTTAACTAAACATTATGAATAAGAGAAATATGAATAAAAAAGATAAGAACATAGTTATAATAAAAAGCATAAACAAGAGATTAATAAAAACAAAACTTAAACATTACAAAAATACAAAGAGAAAAGGCAAGAATATGATCTTGATTTGAAAACTAAGATGCCTAAATACATGGCAAATACCTCCTTTTATAGGCTAAAATTCAGAATTATTGATATGATGATTAACTATTTGTTGGTGGACAACCATTGACTTGGTGGCTGATTATTGACATTGTTGGCTGGTTATTGACTTTGTTGGCTGGCCAAAACATCATTGCTAACATCATAATTGGAGCACATAGTCTCATAAAAGTTATGGGAAATTGTTTCAGCTTTCCAACAAAAAGAAGAATGAGATTATTTGGACTTCTGGAACTCAAGATATAAGCTGAATACCAAACAGTGTCTAGGCTGCATGACAGATTCAGACGTCTCTTTTATTGCTAAGATTTGAACTTGAAAACAGAAGATTCGAATCTTAGACTCTTCATGAAAGTTTTAGGCCTGTGTCTTATCTTTTCATCAAGATAAACCAGACTTAAATCCAAGGTCTATAACTTCAGTTATGATCCAATAACCAAATGGTGTTCCAGTTTGAATTGAACCAGCATCTCTTCTCTAAGCCCAGTCCTCTCTTTGTCTCTTTACTTTCAACAGTTAATCACATCAATCAATCCTTTGAATTGTGAGATATACTTGCATTTAAAATAAGCATTTACCATAAATTAAAGATATCTTATATTATCAGACTTGTTATTATAAAACATGCTTTAGTTAAGGAATTTAATGATACTTTAGTGCAATATGATAATATAAAATCTTAATGAAAATGCACTTTTAAGTACTAATCAGTAACATCGGGGATGAAAAGGGGCTAGTACTTGGCCATATGATTCCTTGGTTGAGCATCTCTTGCACCTGGTTCTCAATTTCCTCCTTTTGGAAATATGCATACCGGTATGGTCGTACGTTAATTGGTTCAGTTCCTTCTTTTAAAGGAATGCAATTATCTACTTCTCTTACAAGTGGTAATTGGGTGGGTTCAGCAAAGACATCTACGTAATGTTCTAACAATTTGTGCATGGCTGGTTGTATGTCTTCTTGTGCCACATCCATTAGTGAATGCATAAAGATGGCAAATAAAGAATGACCATGATGAAATTCTTTTGACAACTCCTTAAAGGAAGCCTTTTGGATTGAACATTGGTCCAATCCTTGCAACTTTTATGGCATATTCTCCCACTGAAATTCCATAGTGAGTTGTTTCCACTTGCAAGTGATTAATCCTAGCATCTCCAACCATTGAAAGCCTAGTACTAAGTCGAGACCTGCTATGGGAAGGGCATATAGGGTGAGTGTTGCGATGTCGCGGTCACACAAATTAATTACCCTAGCTTCAAACACAACACACAAGATAGTATAGAGCAAGCAAGGGGTCGATCCCACGAGAAAGTTCAAGTCAGATTTTTATGCTAGATTATATGCAATTTGGGGGGGGTTTGGACGTTATCTAGGCTAAAGCAAAAGAAAACAGAAAACTATCAAACAAAATTTAATAAAATTAAAAAATTATCAAGAGAACAAACCTTGGTCACAAGCACACATCCACCTATAGAAATCAGAACTGATCATGGAAACGAAACATCAATTTATATTCTGAATATTTATCTCTTTTTAACATTGGTTAGTTAACGGATCCGCCGTATAACTAACCCTAACCATTAAACAACCACAGTGTCCGCACTAGTAATTTAATTTAATAGCAGCCTTAAGAACTAGATAAGTTGATTAATCAAGAAAACATAACTGTCCGCAATCTATGTTTGATTTGATTGAATGTTCTCCCTAAGATTAATAACGTAGATCCGCCACAATTATTAAACTCAGTTGCTTCACAAGTTCATATACCACAACTCTGGTTTTGATATCAAACTTAGCAATAGATTATCTATAATAATAACTTAGAGTCCACTCTAACAATTAAAATAAACAATCATAGGAAAAATAAGCATAGGAGAAAAACATATTCATCATATAAACTAAAAAAAAAAGGTAAAATAAATCTCACAGTTCTTGAAATCCGAAGGTTTCCGTGTCCTTGCAACCAAGAAAAAGTGTTTAGCCTTGCATGTTTGTTGAACAACTAATCAAAAAGAAGGAAGAATGCATAATTTAGGGTTTCTTAGAGGAAGGGGGCGTTTTTCTCTTCTTGGCTGGCTGCCCCCCTTCTCTTCTCTCATTCTTTTTATATCTTAGGAAACCCTAGGTCTCTATTTTACAAAATAGTCCTCCATTAAGTAGATTGTTTACATTTAAGTACTTCAATAACTATTTTCCTAAAAAAGAAGAAATAGCCTTGCATGAAATCTTCAAGCTTTGACTTAGAGAGCTAAATTTATGAAATAAAAACTTGGATATCGGTTTAGATGCTTCGGAACGTAATTTGGACTCATTTCTTCACGAAACCTGTTTGCTGGCAGAATTCAGATGTCATCTTTGAAAACTCATATCTCCCTCATATGAAATCAGTTTTGGCTGAAATTTGGAGCGTTTATAGAAATTTGAATCATGAATCCAACAAAATTGAGTTTGCATCAATTGGACTTCTGTAGCTCCAGATATTCAAGTTGGAATGGCCGAAGGTGAACACTGGCAGATTGCGAGATTTGACTTTGAAGGCTGTGATTTCCATGCTCTTCCTTATTTTATTTTCTTGCCTTAGATTTCAAGAAAGGTATGGATGTTATATTTTTAATGCCACTGGAATCACTTCATTTCAACCTCTAGAGCTCACACTCTGCACAAAACATCGACTGAAGGTCAAATCTGTCAATTATCTCTAATTTACTCCCTTTTGCATCTTTCATCCAAAAGTGCCTTCAAAACATAAAACAAAGAATATCAAGGCATTTTATATATAAAACATAGGCAAAACACTAGTTAAATATGGGTGAAACTATCGAATAATATGGTTACATCAGTGAGTAGAAAAGGAATACCCTGTAGGTTGACTAGTACCTGTTCAAATCTCCCTTGGCAACTCAACTTTTTCCCGTTGGCAACTCGCACTTTGAAAGGGTCGATGGGAACCACAAGTAGCCGCAAAAGGCAAGTAACACGGTCACTAATGAAGTTATGATTCGAACAACTATCGATGAGGGCTACTACCTCTAGTGATCCGATCTTGGCTGCCACTGGGTGAGGACCATCCTGTTAGTGCATGCAGCGAAATCTTAGGCTCTGGCTCTGTTTCAAGTTCACTCTCTATGTGATGTTCATTTATCACTTCTTCGCATTTGAAGGAACTGGTTTCAACGGGTGCTTTCCAATAACAGCAATTGTGGCCCTCGACATTTATGACATGCAATGAATTTGTCATTACAATTGAAGCACAACCCCATGGTTCATCTTTTCTGCATTTCTTCCCATGATAAGCGTTTGACTGGGAAGGTTGGTTTGATGCCGGCTGGATCGAGAAGATTTGGTTATGGACAGTTGATTTAGGGTGGTCGTGTGAATCTTCGTTGTCGAACTAACTGTTCATCCTTCATTCTCGCAAGGCTGATAGCTTCTTTCAGTGTCCATGGTTTGAACATCTGAATACCTTCAGCAATCTCGGATTTTAATCTGCCCATAAAGGTCCCTACCAACACCTTTTGAGTCCACCCCTGAACTCAATTGCCCAACTTCTCAAATTCTTGTTGATACTCTCGTAGAGATCCTACTTGTCGTATGTGTGAGAGGACCTCATCAAAATCTTCACCGTTCGTAGGTCCAAACCAAGCCCACAGTTCCTCGTCAAACACTGCCCACGTAACCTCTCTCATTTCTTCATGAAATGTATAGTTCAACCATCTCCACCACTGGTTGGCTTCACCTTCTAGGTGAAAGGATGCCAAAATAACCTTTTGTGCTTTTGCCATGGTTTGGAACTCAAAGAATTGGTCCATTTAAGCAAACCATACCGTTGGGTCGCCCCTTGGAAACCTGGGAAACTCAAGTTTGGCTGTTTTAGAAGACACAACCAAACAAGGTCTCTCATTGTTATCTTTGTGAGAACGTGAATGTGTGTCTTGCTATGAGTGTCGTGGTCGGTGCTTTCTTTATTGGAAAAAACATTTCAGATATACGGTTGAGTGTGGCCTCCAGTTGACTAAATTTGTCCACCATTCCCAACTCCATTCGATGCATGCCATCCTGCAGTCCACCAAACCCAGCTTCTAGACTTTCAATACATTCTTTGTTGGTGGACATGATAATAACCAGGCTCTGATACTAATGATAGGTCTCAATTAGGACTGTTAAAGTATTTTTCAAGATATGTGCTCTCTTCGAGTGAGAGCAAACCACAGATTTTGGATAAACAATTCCTTCCTTTTTATTTTTGAACCACTCTTTAAATAAGCCGTAGCTTAACAAACTACCTAAAAGCAAGGAAACTAACAAGAAGCAAATAACAACAGAAGCAAACTACGCTAGAGTCTAACATCACAACTTCTTTGAAATAATTGAAAAATCTCCTAAAGACTTGGTCTCTTGTAGTCCACATCTCCCATAGGTTGATTCATGCATACAACTGCATGCAACCACTCTGTCACTAGTCACTCTTTGTGTTGCGATGTCGCGGTCGTCAAATTAATTACCCTAGCTTTTAACACACAAGATAGTATAGAGTAAGTAAGGGGTCGATCCCTTGAGGAAGTTTCAAGTCAGATTTTTATGTTGTATGTTATGTAATTGGGGGGATTTGGTTTGTGATTATCTACACTATGGTAGCAATTAAACTAGCAAACAAAATCAATTAAAACCGAAACTTATCAAGAAAACAAATCTTGGTCGCAAGCACACATCCACCTATGGAAATTAGGACCGATCCTTGAAACGAAAATTGCAGTTTATGTTCTGAAATTTTATCTTTGCTTAACGTTGATTAATTAACGAATCCGCCGTATAACTAATCCTAACCAACAAACAATCAAAGTGTCCGCATTAATGATTCAATTTAATGGTAGCTTTAAGAACTTGATAATTTCATCAAGATTAACATACAAGCTATCCGCAGCTTGTGTCACTTTGTTCAAATATTCTCCATAAGTTCAATACCGTAGTTCCACCATAATTATTAAGCTTAGTTGCTTCACAAGTTCATATATCACAACTCTGGTTTTGATATTAAACTTAGCAATAGATTGTTCACAACAATAACTTAGAGTCCGCTCTAGCAATCATCAACAACAATCATAGGAAATATGCATAGGAAAACAATCATACTCATTCATAACATAAACTGAAAATAAAAGGAAGAATAAATCTCATGGTTCTTGAAATCCGAAGGTTTTTACGTCCTTGCAACCAAGAAAAGAGCTTAGCCTTGCATAACTATTGAACAACTACTTTTAAAGATTGAAGAGAGCATGATTTTTAGGTTTCTAGAGGAGAGAATTTGTGTTTATTCTCTACTGGCTGCTGCTTCCTACTCTCCCTCTTTTCTGCTAGCTGCTAGCCCCTTCTCTCTTTCTTTTTATATGCTAAGAAACCCTAGTCTCTATTTTACAAAATAGTCATCCCTTAAGTTGGCAGTTTACATTTAAGTACTTCAATAACTATTTTCCATAAAAAGAAGAAATAACCTTGCATGAAATCTTCAAGCTCTGACTTAGAGGAGCTAAATTGCTAATATAAGAACTTGGATGTCGGTTTAAATGCTTCGGAATGTAATTTGGACTCATTTCTTCACGAAATCTATTTGTTGGCAGAATTCAATTGTCATCTTTGAAAACTCTTATCTCCCTCATATGACATCTTTTTTGGCTGAAATTTGGAGCGTGGATAGGTATTTGAATTAGCAATCCAAGAAAATTGAGTTTGTATCAATTGGACTTCTGTAGCTCCAGATATTAAATTTTGAATGGCCAAAGGTCAACACTAGCAGAATGTGATTTCCATGATCTTTCTCTTTTTATTTTTCTTGCATTAAATTTCCAGAAAGGTATGGATGTTAGCTTTTTAGTGCCACTGGAATCACTTCATTTCGATCTCTAGAACTCTCGCTCTGCACAAAACATCAACTGAACATCAAATCTGTCAATTACCTCCAATTTACTCCTTTTTGCATCTTTCATCCAAAAGTGCCTTCAAAACATAAAACAAAGAATATTAAGATATTTTATATATAAAACATGGACAAAAACATTAGGTAGATGTGGGTGAAACTATCGAATAATATGGTCACATCACTTTGCCACAATACTTGGGATTTTTCCTGCCATGTCTGGTGGACCTTCGTAGTGGCCTATTAGGGTCTCTCTTGCTGGTATGGAGAGGAGATGTTCGTTGTGAAAGGAGGAAAAGAGGCAGTGTTGTTACTAGTGGTTGGGAGCGGCGTTGTTGATTCGATGAAATAGTCTTGAATGACTTTTTTTATTATTATCTTAAGAGTGAATAATATGGAGTAGGGAGAACTATAACTTAGTTTGGGTTAAACGAGGCTGAGGTTATTATGTGGAGCTTTGGTTTTAGAGGTTGGTGAAAGGGGCTATTGTTGTTGGTTGGGTTGGCGGATCTCGTCTGGTTCGGTGGTTAAGATGAGTGGTGGAGAAAAGGAAAATGGCATCGGGTATTCGGGTTGATGGTGGTATGTGTGCTGAAAGGGAGAGGGGATGTTGGGTTTTCATTTGTTTTGGTTACGGGTTAGCTGAGAGAGGTAAAGGAATGAGAGATGAATAGTCTAACCGCATGTACTACACTAGCATAACAGTAGAGGTGAGAAAATAAACCGATTAAACCGAGAAAACAGGAAAACAAATAACTGAAAAAACCGAACCGTGAAAAAAAACCGATTAGAATTTTAAAAAACTGACAGGTTTGGTTCAGTTTCGGTTTGATAAGCCTGAAACCGAAAAAACCGATTCGTGAAAAAAACCAATTAGAATTTTTAAAAAACCGACCAGTTTGGTTTGGTTTTGGTTTGATAAGCCTGAAATTGAAAAAACCGAACTGAACTAACTGGTTTTGGTTTGGTTTCTTGATTGGTATGGATCACAAACATTTTAGGCCACAAGTAATGTTGTCAAGTCTCTAAAGTTCTTACCAAAACGTAAATCTCTTTATCACAAGTAGGATAAATCAATACTGCACCGTTGAGATTTTTGCTAAAATAAGCTATAAGCTTTTTTCCTATATTAAAACAACTCTAAAACCTATTCTTTAGGCATTATATTCAATCTTAAAAGTTTTCATAAAATCAGGCAATGATAATAATGGAGTTGAAATTTTTTTCTTTTATAAATTAAAATCCTGCTCTTATTTTTTGCCCCATCAAAAACCCACAAATCTCTTAACTATCTTAGTTAAAGGTGCAGCTACAATACTGAAATCCTTACCAAATCACTTATAAAAACTAGTCAAACCATGTAAACTTCTTACCTTAGTGATTGACTTAGGTGTAGGCTATTCTTAGATAACGTTAACCTTTTTCTCATTCATCTCAATACCTTTTACACTAACAATATATCTAAGAAATGAAATATTTTCCATGACAAAATCACACATTTTCATATTAGCATATACACATTCTTTTTGCAAAACAACCAATACATTCACCCAATGTTCAACATGTTCCTTTAAATTCTTGTTATAAATCAAAATATCATCAAAATAAACCACAACAAACTTACTTATAAAATTGCACAAAACATGGTTTATCAATCTCATGAAAGTACTAGGTGCATTAGTCAGTCTAAAAGACATAACTAACCACTCATACAAACTATATTTAGTTTTAAAGGTAATTTTCCATCTATCTCCCTCTTTTATTCTTATTTGATGATATTCACTTTTCAAGTCAATCTTAGGAATCACACAAAACTTATGCAATTCATCTAACATGTCATCAAGTCTAGGAATTAGGTGTATATACTTTACATATTATTGATGACATGACAATCAACACACATCCTTCAAGTTCTATCCTTTTTTAGTACTAACAATATTGGAATTACACATGGACTAATGCTTTCTCTTATGTACCATTTTGTCATCAATTCTTTTACTTTTCTTTAAAGTTTCTTTATCTCATTGAGATTACTTCTATAGGCTGACTGATTAGATATACATGCTTCAAGTACAAGATCAATTTGGTACATTCTCCTAAAAGAATACAACCTACTAAGAATCTCACCAGAAAAAAATGTCCTTAAAATCGTATAATAAAGAAACACAAAAACTAGAAATACAATAATCAAAGTCATTAGTGTTAAAATATACCTTCTTATATACAAGTAAAATTATATGCATTTTATAAAAATAAGCATTCATAATCTCACTCCTTTTTATATAAAAATTAACATGTTTCTTTACTTTTTCTTATTCTCTTCTTTTCTCACCCTTCTTTTCTCTCTCTTATTTTCTTCTCTCATCTCTCAGCCGAATCACCACTAATTCATATTTTGATTGAATCTAACCTTCTTCTCCCTTGGCTCATTTTCTTTTCACTCTTCCTCACATCTTCACATGGTTGATCTTTTTTTTTATTTTGCTTTCTCCTTTCAATTTCAATTGGTCTTCATACACTTATTGATGCAAATCTCATGATCACGTGGTCACGCAACCCACAATCAAGATTGAGATTTGATCCCGAAAAGACAAAATAGGTCTGATAAAAGTGTGACACAATGAAAACCTGTCTCAAGACACCAACACTATTGGAATGAAGTCAAATGATATCTCAAAGTCAGTTAATCTTCGATAAATCAGATTTAGTTTATTCAAGAATCGAAGAATGCAAGAATCACTTTCACATATTAAAACTGAAAAATTTAGAAGTATTATTCATCACTAGCTGCTGAAATTTAGGTTACATGTGTTTAAATAGTTTTTGAAAAAATTAACCCTAATGGATCTACCATAGTGGATTGATTTGGCCCATTTACAAAATTAACCCAAAAATCTTAAGCTAAAAGGTCCATAACCTGATCCAAACAAGCCTTGGATCCTAACTGAAAATAAAGTGTTAATTAAGTACAAACAAGTCTTGGGCTATAGCTAAAATAATAAAAATAAAACTCATAAGTTAATTCCATATGCTATTGTGAGAAGAGAAGAAGAAGAAAAGAAAACAATACAATTTTAATAATAGGCTTATTTATAGCCTACAATATTGCCCAATGATCCTATAAACCAATCTGTCATTAAATACCACTAGCCTTTCTTTCATTATAAGAAAATGATTTTGGAACATTAATGAATCCTTGCAACACTTAAAAGTTATATTGTGGCTAATTAAAGATCCTTGTAGAACTAGGAAATTTCCAAAACAAGCTGCTATATCCTTGCAGCAAAATGATCCTTGCTAAATAAGAAGTCCACAAGTCAAAAGAAAGTAAATAACAAAATTTATATAGCTTGTTCTGACTTATATAACAACTCCTTCTCAAACTCCGATGCACTTGAATTGTTACTCTAATATAAAAAAAATATCTCTAGAATCTTCTGGTAAAGTTTAAACTCGATCCAACGGTTTGATTTAGAGTTATGATTAGTAACGTAAAATTGGATGGTAGGACATTTTAAGCCAAAATCTAAATCTAACCATACTTAGATCATATCAAAGGTCTTCTACCTTTTCACAATTTATATTGTGTCTTTTATAACTTTTTATAGGGTATTTTGTTAAGTATGTATACGTAATTGATAGTTAAAATTTCCTCCCGCCACAAGTTCTAAGGTGCTCTTGAACTTATCAACATGTCATTCACCATTTTGGTTAATGTTTGGTTCTTACATTTCACAACATCATTTTGTTATGGTGAATAAGGAGCAGTAGTTTGGTGGATAATACCATTTTGGGCATAGTTTTAAAACCCGACCCGGCGGGTCGACCCGTGACCCGAATGACCCGAGGCTGGAACCGAGCCGGGTTTAAGAAAAACCCAGCTAGGGATTTGGCCCGGGAAAACCTGGTCGACCTAGAGGGTCAACGTGCGACCCATAAGACCGGAGTAAACCCACATGAGACCCGATATATATATATATATATATATATATATATATAGTAAAACACCATCGTTTTAGCCTTCTACTATCAAAACTCAAACCATCTGCAACATGAAGACAAATAAAACCTAATCTCTTTAATCTTCGAAGCCTTATCGATTGCAAAGAAGAGCAGAGGAATTTAAGCCACACGTAAAAGACTTCAAGGCAAGTCATACTAGGTTTTGTCCCCGTCTCTCTTTTGGCCCTTAACAAACACTAAATTTGTTTTAGCAGAGTGGTTGTTTCTTTTCTTGATTTGGCTCTCTTCAGTTCAGATCTGCGAATCAAGGTTATACGAAGTTACTGTTACTTATTTCTCTAATGGAAACAGAAAGATCAATGACTGGGATTCCTTTTTTGACACAACTTTTTTTTTCTTTTTTTTTCTGGGAAAACATTGAACATGGATAGTTTCTGTTGATTATAGGAGTGGAGTAGAGGGGAGGGGGGCGAAGAGGAAAGAGTGAAAAGGGGCGAGCAAGAGGTGTAATAGATTTTGTTGTGATTGAAGACAACTTCTACAGCTTTTCAACGTAGGGAGAAATTCTTAGTGTAGTGGTGTAGGGGTGATGTATGAGATTTTAAGGATAGGGATAGGAGGGAGGCATATGCATGATAGTGTATATTTGTGTTCCAAGTTTCATGTTTGGTAAAAGAACTGTCTAGAAAAGTAAATTGCACTCTGACCATTAATGAAAAATTGAAAATTTCACGGGAAATATTCTTTTTTTTTGTTGACCCGGATCAACTCATCTGACTCGTGACCCGATCATTGTACCGGATCGACCACTAGGTCGGGTTTTAAAACTATGATTTTGGGAATAGAATTCACCAAATGTGTGTCGTATTCTCCACCTTTATCACTTCTTATTACCTTTATCTTCTTGTTAATTTTTTTGTTAACTTTATTCTTATAATGTTTAATCATTTCAAGAACTTCATCTTTACTCATAAAAATATAAATATAACAATACCTTGTGCAATCATCTATAAAAATAATAGAATATCTTTTCCCACCTCTAGTTTGCACAAACTTTAAATCACCAATATTTGAGTGAATTAAGTATAAAAGTTCATTACTTCTTTTAATTGTTTGTAACAAAAGGTTTTGTGAATTTTGATTCTACATAAATTTTACATTTATGATTTTTCTAAAAAATCATATTTGTTAATAAATTTATTTTTTTTATTAACCTTTACATGTAATTATAATTCATATGACCTAACATGTCATGCCACACATCATAAGACTCAAGCAAATAAGTCGAAGAGGTAATCTTATTATTGTTCCCATCATTCATTTTAAATAGGTCATCATAGAGATACCCCTTTCTTACAAACATACCACTCTTAGAGAATATAAATTTATTACTATAAAAGACTATTTGAAAACCACTTTTGCTCAATAATGAGCCAGACACTAAGTTCTTTCTAATGTCAGCAACATGTAGTACATTGTTAAGGGTAAGAAGCTTTCCAAAGGTCATCTTTAGTAGGACCTTTCCAACATATAGTACTTTGGAGTTAATGAGTTCTCCATTTATAGGTTTTCTCCATCTGTTTTTTTGTTATTGGAAAACATCTTCTTCTTAGTATATGCATATCTTGTAGCACTAGTGTTAACCCATCACTGCTTAGAATTATTGATTAGGTTAACTTCAGAAGCAACAACAAGCATGTTCCATTCTAAAACTTCATCAGCGAGGTGATCAACTTGGTTGATATTGGCTTCAATAATCATTTCCTTTCTTGGGTTACTTTGTTGAGTTGTTCACTATGATTTCTTTAATTATCACCATTTTACTTACAAATTATACCATATATGAAAATAGTATCGTGTGAAAATACTTTCACTAAGTAAGTTTCCATGAAAGATTAGCAGGGTCACAAACGGTCCTATTTAAAACTCAATCTTCTTAAACATAACTTCCTAAACTGTATCTATTCACCACACTAAATTTTTATATATGTGAACAATAACATATACATGACTAATATTGTATACATGAACAAATCTGACCAGATAAATTTGATGTCATTCTTAGATTTAGAAATTTGCTAACTATAAACCTTTTCATAATGACAACTTCAACCTTGAACTTTTTACCCAAAGCTTTTCAGAGTGTCTTCACACTCTTGATTGAATTGTACACATCATATTGTGTATTATTTAATCTATTCAAGTCGATAATATTTTTAAATAAATATTTTGGCTCCATAACAAGTAAGTAAAATAAAATAAAACTTGAAATAAAGCAACTTGATAAAAATATATTTAAATTATGCAAGATAAAAAAAAAATAAACACTTTTGTTTATTCTAATTCAAAATAAACATGTATTATGTCAAAAAATATATATTTAAACAAGAAAGAACAAATGCATGATTATACCATGGCGATCCCCTTTCCTGGGATCCTAACATACACTAAATGTATGCTAATCGATATATGGCAATCCCCTTACCCGGGATTCTAACATATACTAAATGTATGTTAGTCCAAACATGGCGATCCCTTTACCCAGGATCCTAACATACACTAAATGTATGCTAGTGCACCCCTCATATCAAACTTCTCATATTTCCTTTATCAGCGATAATTTCATCACTTGACAATTCACATAACAACCTTTCACCTCAAATACACATACATTCAGAATACTATCCAACATATCGACATCATAACGCAAACTTTCCTCCTTTCACATAATATCCAACATTCGGTAATTCACATTTCACATCAATAACATATTAAATCATGAAATTTAACTAGAAAGTATAGGTGTGGATCATCTACCTACAGTAGAAGCTTAAATCGTGCTCCCTTGTTGCTGCTGCTGCATAACGCCTGTGGTTCCTCCTAATAATCAATGGCATAATCTCATAAGTTATCCTCATTCAAGGATACATTTCATAATAACCATATTAACAACCAATATAGGTCTTTCTTTCAATTATTCCTTTCTTTATATTTTATGTTCTCTTATTTCATCTATTAATATCATCATTCTTTGTCCAACTATGGTTATCATTCTTTTCTTTATATTTGAACTGTTACTATATTGAATTGTCACTGTTTTAAACTTTTACTGTCTTGAACTGTTACTGTATTGAACTGTTACTATTTTGAACCATTACTGTCTTGAACTGTTACTGTATTGAACTGTTACTATTTTGAACCATTACTGTCTTGAACTGTTACTGTATTGAACTGCTATTGTTTTTGTTTTTGAACTGTTACTGTCTTGAACTGTTACTATTTTGAATCATTACTGTCTTGAACCGTTACCGTATTGAACTGTTACTATTTTTGTTTTTGAACCATTACTGTCTTGAACTGTTACTGTATTGAACTGTTATTGTTTTTGTTTTTGAACTGTTACTATCTTCAAAGGTAGTATTCTGACCTCTTCTCAGATTTTTAACTATATTCAGAGTTCTAGAACTCTGTTTCAAGCGAGATTGGTCTCGTTAGAAATCTAAGACACGAGGCTACAAGTCCTCTGAAGGAGGAGAACCCAGTTTTGCCAACAAGATAGTCAAAATTGCTCATCAAATAATCAGTCCTACCGCCCTACAGAGTCAGTCATGACCTAGTCTCGGTTGGTGACCCATAACTGGAGTTCTACAGATCCAAATTAAGCAAGACCAATTTCCTTAGTTAGCTAACATCCAAAACTACAATTTCTATAAAGGAACCTGGTCCTAATTCTCTCATCCTACTACCTGAAATCGTATCAAAAGTCAGGAGACGAGCCTGTCCAGATTTGTCACCCCCTTCCATTCACACATAACATTCACAAACTATATTTTCTGGGTAAATTATCATGGTTACGCGCCCCCAATCACATACCACACATGAATTAACTTAATTTTAACAACTAATACTTTTTCTCCATTTCAAGTCTAAGAACTCTAATATATAATTCAACATCAAGGCATCAATTCATAATTGAATTTGAAATGAATTATAAGATCATGTTTAGAACACCTTACTCGGTAAGAATTAAGGTTTTGATCTTCAACCAGTTGAAGATTTTCGACTCCCTCCTTCCTTTTTCTAATGACAGCCGGCCCTCCTTCTTCCCTTCTTGTTCAAATTTTCTTGTATTCCCTTGCTCGCAAGTGTTTATTCCATCTATAAACCCTTAATCTTGGATGGGTTCTTGAAATTTTAGTGCTTCTCTCTTGATTTTGCAAGAATGGATACAAAAACTCCATCTTTTCTTTCCTTTTGGTTGCTGTAGATTTTTTTGATGAGGAGAGGAGTATTTATACTCTATAATTTTTCTTATTTATACTTAGACCCCATTTCTTTTACGTGTATTATTTTTGCCCCCACATCTTTTTCTTCTTATAATTAAGCTATACCTCTTTTCATTTCTTATAACTCCACCTCAAAACTTTTTGTTTAGTTTATTTTATTCAATTAAATCCAACCCTCAACAATATTGGGTTAATTTATAATGTTTTGAATTATTTCACTCGGAAATTTATATCAAAAAATTATGAATTTCTATTTTTATTTAACCCTATGCGTGAATTTCTTCACTTTTATTTCTCTTGTAGTTAGTTTGCAATTTAAGCAACCTTTATTTTTCTTGGGGTTTACAGGCCATGACAACCACTCCCGCATTGGCCATGACAAATTTCAACGAAGCTTTCACTATCGAGACAGATGCATCCAAAGAAGGAATTGGAGCGGTCCTAGCACAACAAGGCAAACCAGTGGCATACACGAGTCAAGCTCTTGGGGTGACCAAGAAGTTCTGGTCGACATACATTAAGGAAATGTTGGCTATCATAGAGGCCATATGCTTGTAGCGGCCATACCTTTTAGGCAAAAAAAATCTATATTCAGACTGATCAACGTAGTCTCAAGTATTTTTTTTTTTAGAACAGAGAATAGCAACCCCGGAGCAACAAAAATAGGTTGCTAAGCTCTTGGGCTACAACTATGAAATTATCTACCACCCGGGCCGTGAAAACTCTACAGCAGATGCTTTTCAAGGAAGCAAGGTAGTTCCATTCTTCACCATATTTTTACTTTATAGGTTAGTTTATGGCAAGAAATTAAGATAACCTCAAAGCAAGACCAACACATTTAGTCAATAGGTCATATGACCACTTAACATCCTGAAGGATCATTTACATAGCATTAAGGGCTATTACTATACAAGGGGAGGGTCGTCGTTCTGAATGATGCAACCTTAGAGCTAGTTGTTACATGAAATACATGACGCCAAGGTAGGGGGTCATTCAGGAGTTTTACGTATATTCAAAAAGCTTAGGAAACAGTTTTCCTGACCTGGAATGCGTAGAGTAGTGTAGAACTATGTCAAGGGGTGTAAGATTTGCCAGAAGATAAAAGCCGAGAAATTGGCTCCTGCTGGGCTTCTTCAGCCATTGTAGATTTCGTGCCAAGTATGGGACGACATCACCTTAGATTTTATTGAAGGATTACCGATCTTACAAGGAAAGGATACCATCATGGTGATTGTTGACAAGCTTAGTAAGTCCGCACATTTTCTCACTTTACGCCATCCTTTTTCTGCAAAGAATGTGGCAGAAAAATTCATGGAAAATGTTCTTTATGGAATGCTCAAGTCCATTGTTAGTGATCGGGGCCCAATTTTCATCAGTAACTTCTAGCAAGAATTCTTCAGGATGTCGTGTACCAAACTTTAACTTAGTTCTACATACCACCAACAGACGGATGGCTAGATAGAAGTCATCAATCAATGCGTCGAGCAATATTTACGGTGTTTCATTCATTAATTGCCAAAAAAATGGTGTTACTACTTACCTTGGGTGAAGTATTGGTATAATACCACATACCATATTTCGACCAGAATGACCCCTTTTCAGGCACTGTATGGAAGGTTGCCACCCTCCATTCCAATATACAATGAAGGCCTGACATTAGTGCACGAAGTCAACCAACATCTTATAAGCCGTAATGAACTACTACAACAATTGAAGGCCAACGTAGAAAGATCAGTGAATCACATGAAGTAGATGGCAGACCAAAAGAGAAGAGATATAACGTTTCAAAGCGGTGACTGGGTACTTCTCAAGTTGCATCTATATCGCCAATAAAAGTCTTCAAGTGGGTCTATCAGAAACTCGTTAGCCATTTTATGGCCCATATAAAATTCTAGAAAAGATCGGATCTATCACCTACAAATTACAGTTACCAAAGGAAGCACACATTCATTTAGTGTTTCATGTCTAACTTCTTAAATGATACCAGGCAAACGAAGGAATTGTTGAGCCAAAACAAGTCGAATTACCACTAGTCACCGCTGATGGAGTAATAATTTTAGAGTCGCAAACTGTTTTAGACTGTCGTTGGCTCAAACAGGGAACACAACTTGTCACTAAAAGCTTAGTGTAATGGAAACATCTTCCCGTCGAGGAGGCAATGTAGGAACTAATGGTTAAGCTCCGGGAGTTGTTTCTGAATCTAGACCTTAGGGACAAGGATCTATTTAATGGGGAAGGTATTGATAGGCCACGATGATTAGAAAGGGGCCATAAGCCGAATCCCAAATATTTTGGATGAATATCAGCACGTACAAGATCGTCACATGCATGCTGCATGCAACATAACAAGCAGTGGACGAAACCATTAAAACACGTGGGAGGAGTTTTATATGCGAATGGGTCTCCAACGTGAATGGGTCTTCAACAGTTGTAAGCAACAATCTCCTGTTAACTGGATAAACAAAGTAATTATATATATACATGTACAGGGTGTTCATATTAAAATTTATCAAAATTTCCACTAAAATTTCAGAAGAGTCTCCCCTATATCGGGAGATCCCAAGTTATTGACATACAACCTATTTACACTTCTAATATCTTGCATCTCCTAACTCAATTCAACCCAATCATCCTGGGTCTCAATTCCACAAAACATCATCATTCATGTCAACCATAATATTTATGATATACATTGAACAACAATTATCATTATGGATGGATAAAAGATATAAACATGCATACATGAAATATGGTTATACAAACTAAAGAATTAAATTCATCTATTCAAGTTTAAACATCAATTATCAGTAAGATTTCGGGAAGGAGGATAAGGGAATTAAGATTAGGTTCCTTCATAAAAATTGAAGTTTTGGATGTTAGCTAATTAAAGAAATTGGTCTTGCTCAATTTGTAGCTGTATAACTCTAGTTATGGGTCACCAACCGAGACTGAGTCGTGCATGACTCTGTAGGGCAGTAGGACTGATTAGTTGATGAGCAATTTTGACTATCTTGGGGGCAGAACTGAGTTCTCCTTCCTTCATAGAACTTGTAGCCTCGTGTCTTATCTTTCCAATGAGACTAATCTCGTTTAAAACGGAGTTCTAGAACTCTGGATATAGTTAAACATCTAAAGAGAGTTCAAACAGTAACGGTTGAACAATAACAGTTCAATGTCTAGACAGTAACGATTGGATAGTAACAATTCAATGCCTAGACAGTAACGTAGGAGTCAATACATGTTGATCCCCTTACCCAGGATCCTAACATACACTAAATGTATGCTACTCTATACATCCTAGCATACATTTAAATGTATGCTAGCCAAAACATGGTGATCCCCTTACCCGAGATTCCTAACATACACTAAATTTATGCTAGTCCACGGCCCATATCACACTTCTCATATTTCCTGTCGGCGATAATTTCATCACTTAGCAATTCACACAATATCCTTTCACCTTGAATACTATTCAAAATATCGACATCATTACGCAAAATGTTTCCTCCTTTCCCATAATATCCAACATTCAGTAATTCACATATCACATCAGTAACATATTAAATTATGGAATTTAACTTGAAAGTATAGGTGCGGATCACCTACCTATAGTAGAAGCTCTACTCGTGCTCCCCTATTACTATTATTGCACCACACCGGTGGTTCCTTCTGAAATCACAGGCTCATCTCATAAATATTCCTCATTCAATGATATGTTTTATAATAATCATATCAACAACTAATAGGTCTTTCTTTCAATCATTTTTTTTCTTTATATTTTACGTTTTTCTCATTACACCCATTAATATTGTCATTCTTCTTCCAACCATAGTTATCATTCTTTTCTTTAAATTTGAACTGTTACTGTTTAAATCTCAAACTATTACTGTCTACACATTGAACTGTTACTATCTTGAACCGTTACTGTCTAGGCATTGAACTATTACTGTCCAACCGTTACGGTCTAGGCATTAAATTGTTACTGTCCAACCGTTATTTTCTAGACATTAAACTGTTACTGTCCAAGTGTTACTGTCTAAACATTGAATTGTTACTGTCCAATCATTATTGTTTGAACTCTCCTCGTATTTTTAACTATATTCAAAGTTCTAGAACTCTGTTTCAAGCGAGATTGGTCTCGTTGGAAAGTTAAGACACGAGGCTACAAGTTCTTTGAAGGAAGGAGAACCCATTTCTGCCCCCAAGATAGTCAAAATTGCTCATCAACTAATCAGTCCTACTACCCTACAGAGTCAGGCACGACCCAGTCTTGCTTGGTGACCCATAACTGGAGATCTACATATCCAAATTAAGCAAGACCAATTTCTTTAATTAGCTAACATCTAAAACTACAATTTTTGATGAGGAACCTGATCGTAATTCCCTCATCCTACTACCTGAAATCTTATCAAAAGTCAGGAGATGAGCCTGTCCAGATTTGTCACCCCCTTCCATTCACACATAACATTCACAACTATATTTTCTGGGTAAATTATCATGGTTTCACGCCCCCAATCACATACCACACATGAATTAACTTAATTTTAACAACTAATACTTTTCTCCAATTCAAGTCTAAGAACCCTAATCTATAATTCAACATCAAAGCATCCATTCATAATCGAATTTGAAATGAATTATAAGATCATGTTTAGAACACCTCACCCGGTCAGAATTAAGGTTTCAATCTGTAATCAGTTGAAGATTTTTTATTCCCTCCTTCCTTTTTCTCTAATGACAATCGGCCCTTCTCCTACTCTTCTTGTTTCAATTTTCTTGTTAATCCCTTGCCCACAAGTGTTTAGTCCATCTATAAACCCTTAATCTTAGATGGGTTCTTGAAATTTTGGTGTTTCTCTCTTGATTTTGTAAAAATGGATACAAAAACTCCCTCTTTTCTTCCCCTTTGGGTTGCTGTCAATTTTTTATGAGGAGATGAGTTTTTATACTCTATAATTTCTCTTATTTGTACTTAGGCCCCATTTTCTTTAAGTGTATTATTTTTGCCCCAACATCTTTTTATTTTCTTCTTATAATCAAACCATATCTCTTTTCATTTCTTATAACTCCACCCCAAAACTTTTAGTGTAGCTTATTTTCCTCAATTTTATCCAATCCTCAACATTCCGGGTTAATTTATAAAGTCTCAAAATATTTTGTTTGGAAATTTATATCCCAAAAATTTCTAAATTCCCATTTTATTTAACCCTATGCTTGAATTTCTTCCCTTTATTTCCATTTAGTTAATTTGCAATTTACGCAACCTTATTTTCCCGAGGTTTACAAGTTGCGTTCTTTACGTCACTTTTCTTTCATGCAGTTATATTCAGTTTACGTGTGATTAATTGTGTGGTATCGTGTATTAGCATGTGTTGTTTTATGTGAGTTTAGCATCCAGTTTCTAGTTTCCCATTTGATTCAGCTCACTTGTACGTGGCCTTGCTATTTAAGTAGCCAACAGTTGTTATGGAAGGGATCAGAAAATCAATTATTATTTAGAATCGCGGTACTTTCTCATCAGAATAGAAAACAATTCACGTATTCTTATATTATCTGTGTTGGGACGTATCACAAACATGCTAAAATAACTAAAAATTGCAAATTCATTTTTAGTTATCCTTTCAAATTACAAAGAGAAGTAAGCAATAAGATACAATCTTTTCACCTGGATAAGCATAACAAGGAAGGGGAAAGGGAAAGGGAAAGTTAAAAAAGATTCAAGCCAAGTTTGCATACTTAATGTCCTCAAATACATAGCTTACCAAACAAGGAAAATAATCAAACCCAATGATTAGAACTTAAAAGTGCATTTTTATCAAAGTTCTATATCATTATTTTGCACTTGAAGTATCAATAACTCCTTAACTAAAGCATGTTTTATACTAACATATCTAATAATATAAGATACCTTTAATTTATGGTAAATGTTCATCTTAAATGCAAGCCTATCACATAAATGAAAGAATTGATTGATGAGTTGAAGTACTGAAATTGAAAGGACAGAAAGATGGCCAAACTTAGAAAAGAGATGTTGGTGCAGTTCAAACTGGAACACTGTTCGATAATTGGGTCATATCTGGAGTTGTAGATCTCGGATTTAGGTCTGCCTTATATGGATGGAAAGCTAATACATAGGCCTACAACTTCCATGGAAGTCCAAGATTTAACAAGGCCGTTTTCAAGTCCAAATTGCAGTAACAACAAAGAAGTCCGAATCTGTCCTGCAGCCTAGACACTGTTTAGTGTTCAGCCCATATCTCGAGTTCTAGAAGTCCAAATGATCTCAAATTTTTGCCCTGGAAAGATGAGACAATTCTCTAGAACTTTCATGATTGAAGTCGGTTCAAATTATAACGTTATCGATGA
>Ga0325414_1000685_pt1 | contig 29281 bp, 19 predicted proteins | sample PopdelMetagenome_8_FD_206183 | JGI IMG/M metagenome (GOLD analysis project Ga0325414, IMG submission 206183) | Populus deltoides microbial communities from Bellville, Georgia, United States - Leaf-PdKOR-R3 | ecosystem: Host-associated > Plants > Phyllosphere > Phylloplane/Leaf | place: USA... | reverse complement strand
AAAAAAAAAAGGCAACTCATTATCATTCTAGCTATGCCTAAGATGAATTAAGGTTTAAAATTCTCAATTTCCATGGGCTTAAAATCAAATTTTGAGATCCCATTAGCAAGTTTATACCATTAACAATCAATGAGGATAAAAAAAAAAATAAAGTTTTAATTATAATTTTTTTTTAAACCTATATTTTTTTAATTTAATAATATAGGTTTAAATAAAATAATGATAATTTTACCAAAATTTACTTATTAAATTGATTGATTCCCCTAAATTTAACCCTTTATATTTCAATTTTTTTGGGAAAAACCTATCCTTTAACTAAATTTTGTAAAAATAGCATTGTTTCTTATATTATCTTATCAAAAGTAGAAAGTGCAACTAAATATTGTATTTTTTCCATGATAATAAGAATGAAAAGTATTCTAAGAGCGTACCCAATCGGAAGATATCCATAACAATCGAAATGGATGCGCGTGGAAAGCACGCGCAACCATAAATGGTAAAAAAAACATTGAGAATTATAAATGCTTTCGTCTTTCAACCTTCCCATTCGCCTTCCACAACCGTCCAAATCTAGCCTTAGATTTCATATTCTTCATCACAGTTATTTGTAGGCTTAATTTGTGCATTTGGTTCCTCAACTTTAATTTTAATTTACTTCCATCCTCTTTCTGTATTTCATTTCAATTCTATCCTTAATTTCTATTTCTGTATTACCATGGTCCTTTCATAAATTTTCTTTAATATTCTTTTATTATCATCCTGTTATTTTCTTCACAAAAAATAAAATAAAATAAAATAAAATAATGGTAATTTTATTTAATAATCTTTTCAATAAATTTCATGCATTAAATAATTGAATTCTACAATAGATCTTAAAAGTCTAATGGTTGAAAGATTTTAAGAAGGGATTTTATGCAAATCTTTTGGTAAAATCTAAATTCTTTATATATTTGTGTTAATCCCTTACATTTACTTCATAATTAAAAAAACTACTAATTTTATCTAATAGTTTTACCAAATTCATTTTTGGAAAACACTCATATATTGATTGAGAAAATCCCAGTAATAAACCCATAATCTAATGATTAAATCTTTTTTCAGAGAGTTAATTTTTAAATACTTTCCATAAAATTAGCATTGCTATCGATTTTTTTTTAAAATCAAGGTTCGATATTAGAATAAAACATTAAATAAGGATCAAAGTGATAAAACATTCATAGTAGAGGGACCAAATGCACCATAACCGGTTAATGTGTGTAAGAGAGAGAGGAGAGAGAGAGAGTGTTCTGTTTGTTCTTTTTGAAAGCTCTTTCTCTCTCTAAAATACTATATTCCAAGTTTACCAATGAAGATTATTTTTTGTTGTCACTTTCTCTCTCAACTGACCAATTTTCAAGCTCTGCAATTATTATGGTTTCTAGGTTTTTGTTAAAAGCTCCAAACTTTGAAACAAAATCCAGTTAAAGCTCCAAACTTTGAAGCAAATTGTAGTACCCCACTCTGTAAATTAGTCTCTTTCTTTCATATTTTGCTTCGTCAAATTGTTTTGAACAGGAAAAAATGACTGTAGAACAGGGGATTGGAGATAGCAATATAGATCAGTTTCCTATTGGTATGAGAGTTTTGGCTGTTGATGATGACCCAACTTGTCTTTTACTGTTAGAGACTCTACTCCGAAGATGCCAGTACAATGGTTTGTCTTTCTTTTTTATCGTTTCATTGACTTGTTCATGTGTTTTTGGACATGGGTTTTGGTTTTCATGTTTTTTTTTGTTAAGGTTTTGATGTTTTAGTTGTTTGGCAGATTTATGTAGTTAGTTGTGTAAATTATGAATATTTACAAGCCATTGGCTTGATAATCTTTGTTTTTGGTTTTGATTCTCTCTGTTCATTTAGCTGTTTTATGTAGTTAGTTTTTGTAAATATGAAATCTTGTTGAGTTAAATTAAGTCTCTTGTCTTGCTTTTGGCTTCTTGCGGAAAGTAGAAATCTATGTTCTTTACTCGCTTTGTCTCAGTTTGATATTTTTGGGAGATAGGCACCTAGATATGTATCTACTTTGACAAGATTATAAAGGTTATTGTTTACTCATTTGAATCTTTACTGTCTCTTATGTCATCCTATGTTTTTAGCTACTGGTGGTTTTTAATGACTGGAACTGTTGAATCTTCTAAATTGATTGCACATGTACTGTTGGGTTATTAGCTCTTTGGAGTAGATTTATATAAATTTGTTCTGTGTTTAAGTTAAATCTTATGATTTATTGGCATGACATACTTCTGAATCTTTTCTAAATAAATCTAAATTTATTATTGATTTTCTGATTTTTGGTTGATTCTGAATCGTTTTACTAGATTAATGATTGATTTTCAATGGTATAACTTGTCCCTTTTTCTGGCATACTTGTGGAATTTTTCACATGCTGGACTTGCTCGATAAATGGGTTTTGGATTGTGCAGTTACTACGACGAGTCAGGCAATCACGGCATTGAGGATGTTGAGAGAAAACAAGAACAAGTTTGACCTGGTTATCAGTGATGTCCATATGCCAGACATGGATGGTTTTAAATTGCTGGAGCTCGTGGGGCTTGAGATGGACCTACCTGTCATCAGTAAGCCAAAAACACTGCACATGGTCTTTTGCCCTCTGTGTTTCAGTTTTGAAGACTCTAAAGGAAAACATGCTGTAGATTTTCTATATGGATCCGCAGACTTTCTAAAAGCATTTGAAAATGATTAGTTTCATGCCATTTCCAGCTTTACCACTTTGACAATTTTAGAGTTGTGTATTAGTCTGATTAAAACTCATTTCATAAGTTGATTCCAAAGCTGAATATTAGGACCTTCTTCTGTTCAGTTTAATAAATTTGCTTATTGAGCTGTTTTGTGCTCATTGCATATTATTGCAACATTTTTGCCACGTGGTTGTCCAATTGGGATTCATTATAATTTATTGATGTTGATCTGCAGTGTTGTCAGCAAACGGTGATCCAAAGCTTGTGATGAAGGGGATCACTCATGGAGCTTGTTATTATTTGCTCAAGCCTGTTCGAATTGAGGAGCTAAAGACCATCTGGCAACATGTGATTAGGAGAAAGAAAAGTGATAACAAAGACAGAAACAGCTCGGATAACCGAGACAAGCCTAATCAAGGAAGTAGTGAAGCAGTACCTGACCAGAAGCTTAATAAAAAAAGAAAAGACCAGAATGGAGACGATGATGAAGATCATGATGAGGACGAGGATGAGGACGAGCATGAAAATGAGGATCCAACAACCCAAAAGAAGCCGCGGGTTGTATGGTCAATGGAGCTGCATCGCAAGTTTGTTGCAGCCGTTAATCAATTGGGTGTTGACAGTATGTTATTTAGCTCTTCAGTATACTAGAAGTGTTTGGAATGTTTTTCTCAGGGTATATGACACTGGTTTTATTTATTCAATCTGTGCTTGTGCATGTGGGTTTTATTTATTCAATTTGTGCATGTGCATGTGCATGTGCATGTTTACTATTTTTCCTAAGTAATACTGGAGTCGATATGTGGTTTATGACATTTCTCAAGTATTAGAACTTTTTTCTCCACCAATTGATTTGAGCAATAGCAATTTCACTGGTTAATAATTAATTCTTAGATCCTTTACAGCCATAACAAATTCATTCATGGGTGAAACCACGCTTTTGTTATGGTATTTTGTTTTAATTTTCATTCTTTTTGTTTCAATGCAGAGGCTGTTCCAAAGAAGATTCTTGATTTGATGAATGTTGAAAAGCTTACTAGAGAAAATGTGGCAAGCCATCTCCAGGCATATATTCTTAACCTCTCCTGGCATAATTGAAAATGAACTAATTATTTTCATCCAGGAATCTAACTACACCGTTGTGATTGTAGAAATATAGGCATTACCTTAAAAGGATCAGCACCGTGGCAAACCAGCAAGCTAATATGGTGGCAGCTCTGGGCAGTTCAGATGCATCATACCTGCAAATGAATTCTATGAGTGGACTGGGATTGCACAGCTTGGCTGGATCTGTGCAGTTTCACAGCACACCCTTCAGATCTCTCCCATCTAGTGGAATGCTTGATAGGTTGAATTCTCCTGCTGTTCTGGGCATTCACGGTCTTCCTTCTCCTGGAGTGATTCAATTAGGTCATGTACAGACTGCACCCCACATGGCTAATGGTCTAAGTCACTTCCAACCAGTTGGACACCCAGGAAATAACGGGAACATATTGCAAGGGATGCCAATGCCATTAGAACTTGATCAAATACAATCCAACAAGGGTGTGAACTACATTCCGGAACTTCCTACTCATCTTGATGACACAGCCAGTTTCCCTGTTTCCAGTGGTTCCACAAATATGAAAATAATTGCTGGAAGCTCAAACAGCCCTTTTGTTGGTGTTTCAAACAAGCACCTGATGTTGGAAGGACATGATCAAGGGCTCCAAGATGGCCAAAAATCTGGAAAGCAGTCTTCTCTTTCAGCAGGGTCTTTAAATCCAGGATATTCTTCCCATTTTCCAGATCATGGTAGACGTAATGATAACTGGTCCAACGCTGTTCAGTCAAATGGGGCCCAGTCAGATTCTTTTACGTTGAATGACTATTTTAAGCAATCTACTCTGCATCCTAGTGCCATCAGAGACCGCATGTCAACAATGGCCTTGCAAAGCAGGAATAATCCTTGTGATGTTTCTTCTGTCTCTACTCTTCCCATACATTTACAGGACTCCAAAGCAGATCTACCATGCCGAGTGGGAGTGGCTACAGTGAGTAATGCTGGACAGCTAATTAATAATGGCTCTCTAGGGTGGGATGACCATAGGCAGGATGATCCTTACCACTCAAATGGCCTATCTAACTCAATAAACTCAGCATTTCCTATTAATGGCAATGGGAGTCCCAATGGGTTCAATTTGGATCCAAATAACCTGTTTTTTCAGAGAACCACAAGCTTCATTTCAACTGGACCGTCAAATTTTGTTGATACCTCATTGATGAAGCATAATGAGGTTGAATGTTCAGCCATGGAAACATTAGTGAGGTCAAAAGATGGGTATTTGCTAGGCCAAGAGAAGCCACAGGACAGTTTTGTTTTGAATAATTTTGGCTCCTTGGAAGATTTGGTGAGTGTAATGATCAATCAGGCAAGTCCATGTCTCTGTGCATTCCTGTCGAGATGTCTTTGTTTTTCCTATTGTATTTTAGCTATAAAATTTGCATGAGGTTCTGAGCCTTCACCATTGAATAAGAGAATCTCCTCTAGGCAAACAAAGTTTCTTTTCCCTCAATTATCATTTGGCTCTCAGTCAACCAGCTATACCCCAAAAAATGCGTTAGGATTTATCAACTTTTTAACTATTTCTCCTGACTATCAAATATATGTTTCAACTGTAACATAGTTTAAAGATGGTGTTCCTAATAGGACCCGCAAAATACAAGTTGATGCCAGTTCTTGTTTTTGTTTTGAATGAGTTTCTTATCACTTCAACTTTGAATCTCTTTGCTTATTATGTTTTTCATGTTCTATGCAGCCAACCATTCTTGGTTAGGAGTAGTCTGGGTGAGTGAGTGTCTGTCTCTGTGAGTGTTTCGGATATATCTTGCGGTGTATTGTTTTTCAATAAAAGATTTTTCTAGCCTTGAAACATGGAGGGCCCTCCAAAGTCCTTAAATTGCATGTCATTTCCTTTCACCTGGAGTTATCTTTTATGATATTACTGGATGAAAACACGGTCTGCCCTAGTCAATGAATCATTCTCGATTTACCTCCCTTTTCAGCATTTTTGGTGTTCCATATCACTTCATCAGCTTTAATCCTAGGCATTTGATAACATTGAGTTGATGATGCAGGAACAAGACAGGTGAAGTTACCAGGAGGAGACTTTGGATGTGGTGGTTATTCTCTAAGGAATTGCATATAAAGCAGATTTAAGCTGCCAAGGTCTCTAAAGAGGATGATCTGCAGAAGCTTTGTGCTTTATTGCAGATGAGTTTTTCCTAGTGTAATTGATACTCAATATATCTATGTATTCCACTTCTAATTTTCTTTAGAGAACTGTATGTTAATTGTAGTTGTTTTGTCCTCCTCAAATTCGGCAGAGTAATTTGTTTCTACCTAGTCGATTCAGCAGAGCATTTGCAATCTCAAAACATTCCCAAGAACTTGGTTTTGAACTGGGAAAATTCACTGTTCACGGGCCCTGAAGAACAAGTGTGTTCGGCATTATTGGTGATATTGAGATTGTCTTAAGGCCCCACATTAAAGAAAAGAGCTATCATTTCTACCAAGAAAAGTGTCTCCACTTGCTATTGACCAGAAATGTGTTCCTGACTATCTTTCACCAGACAAATTCCACAAGAATATTTCTAGCAGCATGTATTTTGAAAGAAAAAACACTATCTCTAGAACACGTCATTGTGGCATATCATTACCATAATAATCAGTATTTCCTTGTAATCTTTTCAGATGCCTCCTAAATTTCACTCCCCCACTTCAAACAAAAAGAGAATTTAACAGGTAAAGATAGAAAGGCCAATGCATGAGGCTCATTGCACATTCATGAGAAAATAACGAGAGAAGGCATCCAGGGACTGTGGAAGGAGGCCAATCATCACATCAATTCCTGCAGGGTCAATAGGATTCTGCATCAAGTATGCAACCTGAGGGATTGGAGTAATCACATGTACAATTCATAAATCCATACAATAAATTTATATGAGAAAAAACTATAAAACAAGTAAACATCCAAATAAAATATATATACTACAAAAAATATACAAAAAAATCAACATTTTAAAATGGAGTTCAAATAAAAAAAAATGGTAGATTTAAAGTGAAGAATTCTTAATAAAATTTAAATCAAAACACGAATGCTGACAAACTGAGTATTGTGATGGTCGGATTTGTTGTGAGGTTGAAATGTGTTTAGATTAGGGGGAGGGGTGACTGTTTGTTGCAGAAAAAAATACATAAGAAAGAAAAAGAAATAAGGGAGGGGGAGAGAAAGGTTGATTTTCATGTTATAAATTAAATATAACCGATAGCGTTATCGAGGGAATTATTCTGACAGTACCTCCGTTGATCATTTTATCGATAAAAATGTTACGTCATCGTACAATTTGTCTTTTTGAATCCCACTATAATACCATCCGTTATTCCTTTGGTATATACCGAGGATTTTTTTTTGTTGGTGTTTATTGATGGATACAAGAATGAAAAATTATGTCGGTAAAGGTCATCGCAATATACTGATAAAGTTTTTCTATTGGTGTTTCTGTTTGTATTTGTCTATTAGTTATTTTGACAAAAAAAATAAAATCTATAGCACAATGAGTACTTAATGAGTAGTGAGATTATATGTATAGGTGTAGGAATCTCTAAGGTTGGCACATCATTCTTTAAGCAAAAAGAGAACCTTGCAGATATTGTTGCTTGTTTGATTACTGACTATTAGTCATATACCAAAATAGCAAAGTAGAAAAGATGTTAGCATTTGATAAGCTTTTGCCTTCCTTGTAAGGCACTAGGCTAGATTATAAACCTTTCTATAATGTAATGAGGCCTCACCCCCATCTTGTTAAGTCCCATTTCAAAGAATAATTGCAGGAAATCAAGCAATAACGATATCAATATTCAGCGAAACCCTTTCATCTCATAAAAGTTAATTCTCAATTCTTTTTAGTATTGTTCTTGTCAAAGAAGATCGTCTGTAATTTTTCTTCCTAGCCTATTTGAAAGAAGGTTAGTATTGACTTCTTGGTGGAGACACTAGACTCGAGATGTTGTTTATGCACTCATATGATCATAAATGATGGAGGGTAAATTAAACCATTGAAAGATTGAGCTTTAACTTATGTTTTAATTTAATTTATATGAACTTTTAGTTGAGATTTATTAATTAAGCTTTATTTGTTAAGTTTGATTTAATTATTGTTGGGTATTTTATTTAGTGGATCATAAACCCAATTGCTTGTAAACCTAATTACTTGTTCTAGTTAGAGTTTTAGTATTTATATTCTATTTTTCTAAATATTAAACAGTTTTTGATAAATTGAATAAAAAATTGTAACATTGCAAGCTTTTCCAAGCCCCCTTTTTTCTGGCTATTTCTTTATTTTTTTTCTTTTAATTCTTAGCTTTTTTTTCTCTAAACCTTCTTTATTTCCTGCTTTAATTCTTTTTATTCGTTGTTTCGCATCACTTCTTTAGTAAAAAGGTTGATTTCCATTCAAGATTGGAACTAGACTTGCTGTGAGAAGTCCGATTGTAACTAGAGTTTCTACCGGCTTGAAGCGGGAAAGAAACCCAATTATTAGTAACAGCAATACCTTGCATCACCTTTGAGTGAGTTAAAGCTGTAGCAAAGAAGTGTTATGCATTAAGAAAATGATATTAAATTAACAATCTCGCTTCTAGCAGGCAGCTGAAATGTAGCGGTTTGTAATGAGCTGCATGGTTAGCCAATGAAGTGCACAAAATCTCATGCAAGCCAAGATTTGGTAAATATAAAGAACTATTCGGTGGTTTTTGCAAAAAGAACTGCATGGTTTAAAAGTACTTAAACGAGTTACAGTTTAACTCGTACTTGTTCTTTTGCTAAAGCCTGTAAAACTAGTTTGTTGCAGCTAAAAGGAACATGAAAAGGTTACAGGTATTCCATTTGTATGTATCAATCTAAAACGATCATCCCCGAGTCCGATTTCTCTGTGGTTTCATTTGGTACAGCATCAGTGTTGGGTGTCATTTTCATTATTCATATCGACCATTCCCACATCCTTTTCAGTTGTCCCTGGTGAACAAGTTGGTTCTTTTGGAGGAGTAACTGGGCATGCAGAAGGTGGAGAATCACTAGGAGATTTACTTGTTTCTTTAACTAGTTCTTCGTTTGATAATGCAATGGTTCCTTGCAATTTTGGCTCTGTTGTTGCATCTTTCATCTCAACAACTTCGGTAGCAGCAGTGGTGTCGTCATTCTCCTTCAGCTGGTCTGATGGTGAATGGAAATCTGCCTGGCTGCTCTGTGATTCAGCTTGGACATGTTTGCTTGAACCAAGAGTAGCCTGTTCTGAAGTAGAAGATTTCTGTTGTGAAGGAGAGAGAAATTGATTTATCTGTTCATAAATCGTCTCTAATGGCTGAAGATCCTGTCTCAACTTGAGACTTGCAGGTTGGTTGGTCAAGGATATCTGAATTGATTCATGAACGTTTTGCTCCAACACCGTGCACATCTGCCAGGATAATCAGAAAAAAACATCTTGTTAAATCCTCACATGCCTTTGGCTCATCCACTACCCGGTCCTAGTATGTGCGTGTTGTCTGTCCAATTTTCATCCTAAGTGTTTCCTATCTGACACATGATACAAATTCCCATCCACTGAACCTTACAAGGAGAATTCCAAATGAAATAGCAGAAGATTTACCTTGTTATAAAGCTGAGGTAATGCCAATCTATCGGGATTGTCATCACAAGCAGCTGCTGAAATTTCTTCTGATGCTGCATAGAGAGAATGTTGATCATTCATAAAAGTTTTGATAATTAATCAAACCTATGTCCCCTAAAATATGATTAAAGTGTCGATAATTAATCAGGATATGTTTATATAATATCATTCAAATGTTTTGCCACTCCATCCTGTAGTAATAGTAATTAATAACGAACTCCCCCTCACAAATCTCTCAATTTCTTTTTTCAGCAATCCCTAATTTGGTAATCTGCAGGCTATAATTGATAAAGAAACAATGAACTTACCAATTGATTCCATTCGAGGCAACTGGTCAATCATTTGAGCACTAATCTCTATGGAGCCTAAATTTGATCTGTCATCCGCTATTGTTTCACAATCAGCCTCTTCACTTGTAATCTCATTTGCTTTTATATCACCACCCTGAGACAAACAAGGGGGTAAAGGAACTTGTGGGTCTAGAATCAACTCAAGTATCATATCATTACAAGCACCAACTACACACTCTGCTTTACTATATGCTCGTCCTCATGAATGTGCTACAGAATGAATATCTAATGTCCTATAACAAACAAGAGTGCAAGGATTTTGACTAGCTCTAAAGATGTGAGGGCATGAATCGAGCCATAGGATTTCCACAAATCAGCCAAAATTCACAGAGAAGAAAAGCAGTGATGAAAAAGAAAGAAGAAGATTCCACATGTCATTAATACTGTTGCTAAGTGTAGCACAATCTATAGACAAAATTACCGCAATCTAATTGGTAACAGTAGATAAGGCATGCCCAGCAGTGGTCCTCCTCAAAACCGAACTCTCGTTAGAGAAGGTGTTCTAGATTGTAAGTTGGGTATTCTTTTTCCTACTATATGAAATGTTGCAACTTAGATTTCCTCATAATTGTTTGCATCAGAAACGTTACTCTTTCAAATTTAAAGCTATCTGAAAATGCAAAAATAGTAATAGTACAGGCAATAAAGAAAATGATAATCACTTACAAAGTATTCTTTCTGGTACTCTGCGTAGAGTCCTCTCTCCAAAAGAAGCACTCTTTTCTTAATGAACTCTACCTGTCGTCTCTGCATATCTCTAAAATGAAATAAGATAGATGAATCTTGATATAACTGTGCTTGATTTGCAACATCAGTTGTTCCATGAGCACCATCAGCTGCTGCTACATTTCCAGTACCATTTACTTGTGTCTGGGTGCTAGGAGCTTCTGCATTATCCATGTTAGAAGTAGAACCGTTTTGTGCTTGAGAAGCAGCTTGTCCAAGGACAGGTAGTCTTATAAAAGGAAGATTCAACTCTTTACAAATGATTTCTTGAACCTTTAAGTCCTTGTCATCAACAATAGCTTGCCATCTTCCATACCCATGCCTAGAATTTTAAAATTAATCATGAGCAGAAACGATCTTCATAAATGAATTAAGAATATATTAAGCATGCAAATCTGGTTCAAATAATAGAGAAAAAACACTTGTGTTTCAACTTAGTGAAGCATCTTTGCATTCATCCCCAAAGCTAAGTGAGAACACCTACTTTAGGAGGAATGGGGTTTTTTTGGCACATCGTTTATAGATTAGGCAGCTTTATTTTTATATACCTATCATGAGATGTTTGATGTGAAGCATATTGCGATAGTGAAGCGTATTTCTATCAATCCATACAAATGTAAGGATCAAATTACACCAGGTGCATAGCATAATCTCTTTCCCATACCGGATATGCACCAAACATTCATATTTTTTTTTTTTTATATAATTTAGTAGTTCTGATGGAGGGGGTTTTGAATATTTAACTTTCAACCTCCTCTTTATATAAGAGAATCATGGATACAAATCAGGCTGTACCTCAAGCACCAAAATCCTATGCATCACTCTCCTCAAGGTCAAGTCTATTGAAGATGAGGAGCAGCATATCCTATGCATGTGATTGGATTTTATTATTCTTTTCTAAAAATCCAATTTATATTTCCATAAGCAGCAATACATCAAATATTTAATTCCAAGATCTGGACAAGATGGGCAATGCATAAACTCCAATCAACTTGACGTTTGATGAGAGTGGTGGTGGAACACTGCTAAAAGTCGGTAAGGCATTGTCTATGATGCAATCTGTTAGCTACCACAAAAACTCACATATTGAGAATGAATACTAATTCATTCAACCTTTGAAGCAATGTCCCAAGCATAATATTCTAGCAAGATATCCTTAAAACCCCAATGGTAAATCCTGTAATAATTGTTGGATCTTAATGAGACATAGGAAAGTTGCATTTTTTGCATATTGAAGACTACTCTGGCAAGACCAATCCATTTCAAAAACGTATTCAACTGACCTGAGCACATCTGATCAAATCTATTCTGAAACATACAAGGCAACTAGAGTGCAAGTGAAAGTCCTAAAATGGGCTGGACAATGTTCAGCCTATCCCCTAGTCAAATCTTTAATTTGTATAAAGAATTTAAGTCCTTGTGCGTGCACACTCACATACATTGGGAGATAGAGCACTTAAGAGACAAGCAAACTCAAACCAAGTTAACAAAGCCTCAGCACAAAACTAGTTGAGGAGTAGCTATTTAGAAATAAAGGCAAAATACAAAAAATATGCATCATATAAAAATTAACAGATAAAAGTGATGTGACAGATGGTAATGAGAAGGCATACTTCAATACCGCATGAAGTAACAACGAATCATGCTCTTGTTTCCAAAATTTTCCGCTCTTCAGGCCTGGGTAGCGCACCATAATGTCATCTGTGTAAAGGAGGCTGCCTGGGTTCTCTGATGCAAACCTTGCCTATCATTCCCAAAAACACATCAAAAACATTGAATAATTGAATCATTTGACCAATGGAAGTAACATGCTTGGGTACAATTCCTTTTTTCTTATCTTAGCACATGCATAAGGAAAGCATACACAAGGAAAGCACTCATGTCATGCCTTTTCTGCTTTGAGCACCTTTGAAAAGGCAGGCCCAAAAGGGGGAAGGGAGGAAAGGGGAGACCAGATACAAAGAGTAAAAAGAACAGAAGGAAAATTAAAGAACCTAGAATTTCAACTTGCAGACTCACCTTATCCCTTATCAAAAGCAGGACAGCAATCCTAATAAGTACATCTTGTATTCTAAGACCCTCTTTAGGAACACCATCTACAATCAAGATCATAGATGGTGAACAAAACAAACAAAGCATATTTACAGCGCAAAACATACACAAAATAAAAGCCTCTGTGTGAAGATCAATCACCTGAAAAATTAGGTGAGTCCGATAGATCTTCCGCTATATGTGTCAAGAATAATCTTCCATAACTGAAATCAAGGGGTGAAAATACCATCTATGAAAACACAATAAACTTGGACATAAAGTATTAAAGTTGGCCCAAAATAATAATAATAATAATAATAATAATAATAATAATAATAATAATAATAATAATAATAAAACAATTGCTAGAACTCTTTTAGCACTTGCAAATATGTAAGAAAACAATAGTGGATTGACAAGATCGATCTCTAATATGTATATATATAGTAATAGCAAACTCTTGAGCTTCCTTGATTTGCATGAAATTGAAGAAAATACATACTTGATAGTTTCCAAAAAAAATCTATTCTTTTTGCCTTGAAACTAAACAAGTGTATCTTCTAGCAACTACAAGTGCATGCATACAAATGTCATCCAATCCAAACCAAAAAAATAAAATGCAATAAGATGCAAGATGTGAGTCATGTGACAAAGATGATGCTATTATTAAAATTTTAGAACATTAGGTTGCTATAAATAAAAGGTAAAGCTGATGTTCAATACTTTTCTACTTCTTCATATGTCTTCTGTTTCAAACGAGGGGCAAACTCCTTCCAGTCATAGTCTCCGACCCCATACCTGTAATATAAAATTTATGTGGAAAAGCCAGTGCAGATGCATTTTAAAAATTTCATAACCCCAGGAGCAAAATTCTTCTTTTCTTAAGGTGGGAATTAACCTCATCAAAATTTGTACAAATGCAGCCCTCTGATTTTGATTAAAACCCAATACTCTAAATGATCTACCTTCACCTTCCATCAGAGGAATTGGCTCCATATTATCCACTGCAAACAAAATCAGTATAACATCAATTTCTTATCACTGAATCATTAGAAACAAACCAGGAAGGAAAAAAAACTCTACCTCGACCCTTCTTCTTATAAGGCCTTTTTAATGTCTGAATTCCAGATGTCTGAATTCCAGATGAAGTTGTTTCACCATCAGTCAGCTCAGCTTCATAGTTATCATCCTCGCCATCAGAGCTTACATCTTCTAGACCAGCAAGGTCATCTTCTTCAACAGAGACCATCTGAATCAGTTGAAAACAAACCAGTTAATTTCATTTCCAAAGTCTCAAAAATAAAAGTGCTCTGTACTATTCAAAGATGCCAAAACATATGAACTAGTTAACATTTTTAAGCCTACAAACACTTCTTTATCAAAATTTGCTACAGAAGGTCAAAATAACAAATCACTTTAAGTCATCATCTTCAAAAGAAGAACTATCTTACAGCCTAATTGGAAAATAGGATATGGGGCATGTCAACTCAGTTCTATTTCGAAACTTAATTCTAGCGCTTGGGAGGCTGGATTTGTTAAAACATTTATTTCTACACCCTAATAACATTTGAATTCTGACCCAAAAGAATCAGATACTTTTGCATGGATGGGTCCCACACCATGCCGCGGTTATATTTCATTCGAAAAGAGTCCTTTTTTTTGCAATTTCACCCTTATGCCCTTCACAGTTAACAGGGGGAAAAAAAAAGGGAACATGCAAACAGGAAATCTTGAACTACCCACTTGAAGACAAAAGTCACTTGAAGCAAATTCAATTCCACCTGAACAAGATTTATACCAAACACATGCTTTACTGTTAATTGATTTGAGTTTAATTTTTAACCAAATTGGTTCCAAACTGGCTGTAAGTGAAACATACAGTCTCATGCCAAGTCAATTTAACTCCTCGATGATAACAAGCAAATGTGCTTTCCAAAATATGGTAGAAAGAAAATACAATAATACCTGCTTACGGCTTCTCTTTCCTTTGCCCAAAGCATTAGACTCCTCAATTTTGTGCACTTCATAACTGTCTTTTAGCAAGTCCTCCCAATAGTTTGTTTTTTCAGAATTGCTTATGGTAGATTTAGTTTCCATTGCTGCCTTTTGAGCTTCCTTCTCTGCTGCAGCCTCTGCTTCGTCAATATACTCAAAATTTGCAACCTAAAACACGCAAAAAAATGTTTTCCAATCAGAAACATTTCAGATACTTGCAAATCAGGAATCAGAAAGAACAGAACACAGGAATAAAGAGCCTGCTCCGTTTTATGAATAACTTGTAATAACAATTACAGATACAATCTTCAATATATTATTTTTACACTGACTATTTTAAATAGAGCCGATTACTCAAACTATAAACAACACATGACACAAGCACCGTATCTAGGAATCACTGTACTCATGATCAAGAGTTCAGCCATTCGTTGACTTAATACAATTTCACCTATGACATACTGGAGATGAATTTCAAATGATGGGTCACTTTGCATTGGCATCATCATTTAGAGAGAGAATCTAGGAAAGATAAGATCTGCCATGAGGATCTAATTCTTATGCAGCCCCACTGTACCAAAAGACCTTTGTTCTCAATGATCTACCAAAATTTCTTAAATGAAACTAGAAAACATTCACAATATTCCTCTTGTATAATATCTATGTATATAAGAACAACATTATCAAAACCTGCAGCCTTAGAAGACTAAACCCCATGGAAATAATTTGCACAATCAAGAGCACTCCCAATATAGTTCAGACCTTGCTCCCAAAGAACACCAAACTTCCTAAAAAGTCTTATGATAAAATTCTCAAGTAATGCAAATGCAGATTTGAAATTGAAACTCAATTCATTCGAAATCCGCCAACCCCAAAAATCTAATTACGATTTTGACCACAGTAAGACAATTCCAGACACACAGGGTGGGTGGGGGTTCTTCATCTGTATTGAAAGAAAGCAACAGGTAATAAATGTTTAACAAAGGTTTAGATTTTATTTTAATGACTACAATTCCAATTATTCGTCCAATTTGGCAGGTGTTTAAACAGAAAGACTGCATATATGGTAAGAACAGGCCTTATGATAAGTATCACAGATATAACCCAAACAGAGCATCTGCAGAAAGGGAAATCATAAACAATGTATTTTCTAGACCACAATTTTAATCTTAATTGGCACTGGTCATTATAAGCATAACATAAGCTTTTCTTTGTTCTTTCTGAAGCTTGGTGCAGAGGCACCCCAGGATCCTTGAGCATTCAGTGAGACCAAAAATCATGCTGACAGGTGGAACAACCACAAAAAATCCTTGGGGTTGGCCACCAAGGGGTCATGGCGAGTTCAACTCTATAGTAACAGAAAATTTACTTAGAACAAGTTTGGTTTATATTTCAAGAAACAGTAATCACAAGAGAACACACTAAATTTACTTATCACGTTCAAAATGGAATAAGACTTGAAATTGTAGAAATCTAAATCACAACACTAATGAATAAGAGGCAAGTATATAAAGAGTCCAACAATCATGGTTGGATAACTAGAAAGGATGACTAGGTAAATGCTGGAAAACATAAAGATGATGAAAAGGCATCCAGAGAAGCTACATGAACCAGATGAACATCGAGAATTTCTCTGTAGGCAATGTAATATGGATAGTGGATGTTAACTAATCTGCCTACAATAGCTAAGACTAATAAAAAACAATGTGGAATGTGGTGAGGAAGATAAAACCCGTGATGCAAAATTTACTTCCTTCGCATTATGCATCCATCACACAGACTAGGCTAGTCCATAGTTTTTCTTCCAACAGGCAATCATAGTTTGCATCTTTTAATGCCATCAATCAGAAGTGTGAGATAACATGTGCGGAATAAAACTGTCTTAAGTCTACATGGGAAAGAAAAACAATTGCTAAATAGAGCAGGCTTATTCTATGGCAGTTACAGTGGAAGATTGAGTGCTGTAGAAAATCACCACAAAGGCACCTCAACAGATAACAGAAAAAGACATTATAGTATTAAAATGAAAAAACCTTAAACGCCTTTAAAAATCCATCTTCTTCTTCATCATCCAATGACGTTTCTTCATCTCCAATTTGTTCGCGGTCAAGTAATCTATTGAAGAAACAACATAGACTACAACTTTTAGCAAACAATTAAATTTATAAAGCACCAAGATACTAGCAGTCAAAAGTGTTTACCGATGTATAGCAGCATCGTCATAGTGAATTTGACGTGATTTTCCTGCTTCATCATTCTCATCAGCAAAAAGCTCCTTTGAACCATATCTTATGATGTCATCTAGCTCTTCCTAAAATAGAATCATAATCTTTTAAGTTTTTTCTTAAAATTTTAAACCCACTCAGCTACTTTTTTTTTCACAATATGAACACATATTTCTACAACTATCTTGTTTTAACTGCCCAGCTAATATGCCTGCATAAAGAATCTTGCAAGCTGTACACCATAAACACAATAACCAGCATTTTCTAAAGAACTAACCACTTTAGCCAAGAAAAAGAAGAAAACAAATCTGCTGATGAGTATGCAGTGCTCTCAGTATAAGTTCAGCATAGATCATATCTGTTTAGTTTTTGCCCCTAAATCATACTACGATATTAATAATAGTTAAATTGTGACATCTCTGATCAGAAACTCTAATCATAACTTTCATTTAATTTAGCCCACACAAGCAACATAAGCCTACTGCCACACGTACAACCAAAGGCCTTGACTAATGAAAAAAGATTATTACTTGGTTAATATTTTGTGCCTTCAGCCTCCCAACAACAAGGTGCTCTAAAACCATTTTCTTCTTAGTCATCTGCATCATCCGTTCCTCAATAGTTCCTCGGGTTATGAGCCTATAAATCATTACCTGCAACACCAAAACAACACTTCAATGTAAAACAAACAAACAAACAGCAACAGAAGTTATCTATGAAAACTTGAGAATAAATTTTAACCTTGTTGGTTTGCCCAAGTCGATGTGCCCTAGCCATTGCTTGAAGATCAGCATGAGGATTCCAATCACTGAAAAGCCAAGAATAACATGTCTAGTGAATTGAAACCAAAAAAGGAAAAAAGAAGCAGAAAATCATCACAACCCCACAGAAAAAATTGCAAATCTAGAACTTTTGAGTTTCAAAATCCCCAGCACTGGAAAAACAAAGTGATCTTTTAAAAACATAGCCATTAGAGACGTCAGTAAATTTAAATGAGCACAGTGATAGTGCCAACTTTTGACTTAGTCAAATTTTAAAAATTCATAAAACACCAGATCACAGTCACCTTATATTTTATTACCATCATACCACCCTTCAACCACATAACTACTACTCTACCGACATTTCCATAGCACCAGCTTTCTCATTATCACTTGAAAAGGGAATACTAAAGCAGAAAATGAAAACACTCAACCTATCATATATAATAACTGTATCAGCAGTTGCAAGATTTATTCCCAGTCCTCCAGCTCTAGTTGAGAGAAGAAAGCAAAATCTTGAAGAATTTTTGGCATTAAATCGATCTATGCGTATTTGTCTCTCAGCTCCACCAACCTTTCCATCTATCCGTTCATATGTCCATTTCTGACCACAGAAACAAAATAAATGATAAAATACTGGATCAAATTAGTGTATATCTGAAAAACCTATCACTGCAGCAGCCAAATACAGATACAGGATGGATCATAATAAGAAGTTGCTGATACCTTATGAGTGCAGTAATCTTCCAGTAGGTCCAGCATGTGCTGAAATTGTGAGTAAATGAGAACTCTATGTCCTTGTTCTTTAAGTCTCACCATCATTTTGTGCAACAGTTGCAATTTCCCAGAAGTTTCCACGAGCTGCCTGCCACATAATAAAACAAGAACAAGAAGCACAAAATAAATCAGGAAATAATATAAAGTACTTTGAAAAGAGTCTTTATACACACTGAAACAACGGAGTTCTACACGAACAAGCATAGGAAGCCAAAACTGAAATGAAACATCAGAAGAACAATCCACTGCCTCTCAAGCAAAGAACACAGGCTGCGAATAGGCAAAGAAGATGAAAATATAAGATAAGAATATGTCCTATCGTAATGCCAAGGTACCACTTGCATAACTGGACACATACATGTGTAAATGCACATGTGAATGCAATTGCACAAGCACAAAAAAAGTATGAATATGTAGAATTAAATTAAGCACTTGAAAGATTCATTGCATGTGTAAATGCACATGTGAATGAAATTGCAAAAACACCAAAGAACAAATACATAGAATGAAACTGAGTACTTGAAAGATTCATTGGTGTCTTCTATATCTGGTTCCACTCCTTCTAACATATAAGGATGACAACAGAGTTTGCGCAATTCCATAACCACATTGATAAGAGAAATCTGGTCAAGGAAGATCCAGGGAAAATAACATGTTAGGTTGAAATACACTAAAGTAGTTAAAGTATCTTTATTTCTCTACAATAATAAATTGCACCTGTGCACCGCCACGTCGAGTCAGTATTTGATAGTTACGAGTCAAAATGGCCTTGTAATATTCCTTCTGCTTACTACTTAGTTCAACACGTAGAATGAGTTCCTTCTTTGGAGGTAGCTCCTTCATGACATCCTTCTTCACCCCTATAAGAGCATCACAAATTTGCATCCACATTCTCATCAATACTAAAATTTTAAAGAAAAGGGAATGAAAGCCATCTTTTGCTACAGAAGCCATAGCTGCAACAGGCCACAAAAGAGAGAAAGAGAGAGAGCCCTTAAAATTGCATATTTAACAATTAAAAGGAAAAAAGAAAAGCTAATGGAGCAAATAAAATAGACAGGGAATACCTATTTCATGGAAAATAACTTGTCATAATATTTCTACTACAAGAAAAGTTTTTCCTAAGATCCTGCATTCATTACTTTTACATTTGTATTCCTTTTCTTGCAAAAGGAAACAGGGTGAAACCATAAGTGATTCAGAATACGGGACAAAACAAATAAAAAAAGAAAAAAAGCAAGGGTGCTAGCAAAAATCAAATCGACTCTGTAAACTCAGCCCCTTCAAAGAAATGTGGAAAAATTTATCGCTTCAATTGCAGAGGAAAAACAAAAACCAAGTAACTTTAATGTGCTGACAAGTGACGAAACTACTAGGAGACATGTTTTTCAGATGGTTTCTGTGTTATGAATAACAATCTATATATTAGTTCATGATGGGAAAACTCCAAAAAGAACTGTTTGAGAAAGTAAGACCCCAAGAGAAATCAAATGCTTAAACAGAACTATGGAGGCATCCACAAATAGTCTGATAACACTTCATTTGGCACCTTCATGTCCAAAGAAAAGGCAGAAAAGGTCCACAGTCAACATAAAAGAAAAATAATAATAATCAATGCACCAAATATAAATCACATATATCAATAGCTCTGGAAATCCAATTAATCAAATGAAGTACATGTCAGATGGAAAAGTTTGAGATTTTACTTCTAAGGAGATGGGGAGCCAACATTTTATGAAGTCTCGATATCTGCTCCTCTTGATTTATATCCTTAAACTCCTCTTGGAACTCTTCTAAACTCGCAAACTGCAAAGATTAAACCAATATGAAGAAAAGACTCTTTCAACTTATCAGCAGGCTCTTATAACCTATCATGATCTAACTAAAATCATATGCAAACCTGCACATTGTACTAACCTTCCCAGCATCAAGGAAATGCATGAGCATGAAAAGTTCATCCAGATTGTTCTGAGCACGAGTCAAATGAGGGAATAAGTTGGTAAATTCAACAAACACATAAGTAAACAGTATTATTAAGTGGTAGAAAATCCCATAAGGCAAAAGCAAGCAAAGAAAGCTAATTAGCTATTCATATAATGATGGGAGGGCACTGCATTTTACTTTCTATCCAGAGTTTGCAATCTAAATATTTGACTCTGAGCCAATACTGTGAAAATTAGCATGGCATGCATAAAGAACTTGAAATACTGAAGCAATAAGATGATTAAAAGCATCATATTATAGATATGTGCACATAAAAACTGAAGATAATGATAAAAATAAAGTGCAAACAAGAAGAAAGAAACTAAAACATGCATTCATGATGTGTTGCAAAAGTGCTAATTGATTAGACAGACTAAATCTGCCTATCTGCCAGTGTTTAAATTCAGCAAGCTAACTTTACAACATGATAAAATCAGCAACAGATACTACCTCAAATGCTCCAGTGGCAGAGCATCAAAACAAATGCATGTTAATCAAAAGAACGCTGAACTAGCCTCTCAATTATTGCTGTAATCAGTGGTTTCATACCCAGTGATTTTGCTTAAAAAATACAAAACCAGTAGGAATCAAGAGAAGCATAAAGGCTTTTACATCATATAATAGGTTTACAAACATAGGCATACAATAAAGTATTTTTATTTTTCAATTTTGTTCTGATGTTGGTATTTATTATATGCAAGCACTATTCTCTGGCAAAAAGCAATAATCTTAAGTCCATGTGATTCAATTGCATCATTAGAAAACAAACCTGAAGAGGGGTTCCAGTCAAAAGCACACGATGGTTACTATAGTACTGCTTCATCGAGAGAAACAATTTTGAGTCCTTATTTTTTAGACGATGACCTTCATCAACAATCTACAAGTAGATGTCAGTGTTGAGTAGCCATAACATGCAGGGGACTAGCATTGTACTCGTTAGGTTGTAGAATGTTACCATGCACTCCCACTTTATTGGTTTCAGCGATGTTGTGTCTAAGTTAATCATCTCATAAGACGTTAGAAGCACATCAAATTTTATTCTATCTTGCTTTCTTTCAGTGACAACTTGACCAGATTTCTTTTTCTTGATCTTCTTGTGCTTCTTGGGGTAGTAAAATTCATATTCCCTAATGACAGCACGAGCTTGTGCAGAGCCAACATACATAACCTGTACAAGAGAAACTTCCACTCAGTGTTCCTTACCAATGAGTAAGATAACTAAAGAGTTCCATGTACATACAACATTCATTTGAGGCGCCCATGTTGCAAATTCACGTTCCCAGTTTCGCAATGTTGAAAGTGGAGCTACTACCAAATGATGAGAGATGCCTTCTTCAAAAAGAGATGCTAAAAATGCAATACTCTGTATAGTTTTGCCTGTAATCAAACAAAAATAGATAAAACATGAATACATTGGGAAAAACAATGAAAAGCTATCAGTGCAAAAGCAAAAACACAAGCAAGACTCACCAAGGCCCATCTCATCAGCAAGTATTACATGTGTTTGTTTGGACCAAGAAAAACGTAAGAAGTTCAGCCCTTCTAGCTGATATGGATGCAATGAGCCTTCAATTACAAGAACAGGAGCACTTGGGAATTAACAATAATCAAACCAAGTAAATATAATATGAACAAGCATGCTAGGTTTTCAAGAAAGTAGAAAAACATCAGATGGAATGATGTACCTCCAGAAAGAAATTCAGGACTGTGTTCATACTGTTGAAATTCTTTTGATTTCTTCTTTGAATCAATGGCATCTTGAAGGCTGCTCTTTTGCTTACTCGGTTTGTGAGACCTAGACTGAATTCTATTAAATCTTTCTATTTCAGGCTGGAATGTAGATACATCTGATTCAAATTCCCAATAACATTCATCATAAGGAAGTTCCTTGTACTTCACAAGATATTCCTTCTCACCCTCAACTCCCCTGAAGCACGCAACAGTGTCACATTCGTGAATCTTGTGACAGAATCAAACAATTTAAGAACAAAAGTAAAATAAAGAGAAGAAAAAAAAGGCTAAAATAGCATATCTAAACAGCAAAGCACACCGGTATTATCAAGAAATGCAGCCCATGATAAGAGGCAACTGCATGTTATAAATGGAAAATTTTCACTCTGATGCTTTTATGCTCTTATCTACAATTAATGATTTTAAAGTTCAAGAAACGGGATGCATATAAGAAATACCCCTTGTAAAGACAAAAGAACATTAAAAAAAAAATGCATAAAGCTATAGTAAAGAGGTCCCAAAATAGGATGATGGCAACAGGGAGAACAGATAGCCATGTAATATGAGCATCCCTTCAAAATCCCAACTATTCTGCTAAACTACCCTACATCCAGGGAAAGATCCAAGGATTAAAAGCTCCATCCCAACCCCCCTTAAAATATAACAAAAGGTTGATATTCTTCAAGATGATATTTTTTATTTTATTCCTAAATGAACAGTTGTTTCTTTTTTCTTCTAAAAATATTTTTCTCAAAACACTTAACCCTTCATGTGTGAACAATTTTCTCCCTCTACCTCAAAAAATGAAAGCATCTGATCCACCAGTTTCATCCCTGAAAAGAAAATTTGTCTTTTCCCCCAAAATAACTCAATCCTGGGTAGGTCCCTAACCATGTTTAATCTTGGATATGAAATTGTTACTTGAACAGTAAGGATAATTCTTTCCAACAACAAAATTCTGGTAAAAAACATGCATGTTAGTTATTGTATTAGCAAACTACTTGTCTGTCTGCATTTTCTCATATATAATTAGAGCATAGAAGGCACATACTTTAAATAGTGAACTCCACTCCATAGATTTCAAAATTCAACAAAAAACTTCATAGAGCATTTCCCCATTTCATCGTTTGTAATCAGCCATAAGGAAAAAAAATGCAGCATAAAATCAAAACTATCATATTTTGTGTGTGTGTTTGATGCATGAAAGTTTCAGATGAGTCAACCTGCAAGCAAGAATTCGATCAACAGTTGTCCATTCAGGTCGGATAGCAACAAAGTCATCCTCAGAGTTATTGTTCAACGCCATTTGACGATTGAAATTGTTTACTTTAGTCTTCAGACGAGGATTTGACTTGAAAGCTTTTAGAAACTCTTTCTCAGGTACCCTGTAGGGAGTTGTGACGAACAAGGAAGGAAACCAGAAAGGAAAAAAACCAGCTAACACATGAGCAAGCGATGCCTAATAGGCAGGAAAAAGACAACATTGAACAAAAAAACAAGAGAACATCATACAAAAGTCGAAATGGATTGTGCGACAGCAACACCACAATATAAAGCATGTTAGCATGGAAGGGAACTTGAAAAGATTATAAAAGGGTTTGCAAAACTAACATATCATTTTACAAGCAATTGTTCTACCTGATAAAATTGGAAACCATATAAACAAAATTACCAAGTGCAATGTAGATAAGATAAGCCTTTCCACTTCACAAGATACTGTTTTACAAAAATTTGCTTTGAGCCTAGCTTAGAGGCATCACTATCATCAGCTACGGTAGGGCGCATTTCAGTGTCCAATAACTTATCAATATCATTCAGAGGGCTAACCTGCAGACAAAAGAATGGTAATTGTAAGCTTTGAAAAGCATAATGTTTTGTGAATTAAACAAGAGTACCCATGAGTTCCAAGGAATCATACACATTCAGGGCATCTCCAATTGCTAGGAAAAGGAGCTTTTAGTGGTGGAAGCAGACACTTGGGATGGTAAGCATAAGTGCAAGTTTCACAATTCAGAAGATTCTCACTCTCTCCGCAAGCTTGACAGGAATCCTCCTTCTGAATAAGAGGCAAGAAAGCGGAACTATTAAAGAGACAAAGTTTATGAAATTTGCAATGCTAAGAAAGACAATCATGAGAGGACAACCAAATCACAGCATCTATGTTCACTGTAAACATGTGTGGGAGCATGGACATGAGAGATGTTTCAAAAAATCACATATATATTCTGCCAAATGTTTAAAGCATTATTCTCCATCAGTTTTTTTGAAGCCTAAAGGCCTCAAGCAGCTAAACACCTAAGCCGTAATTTCTTCTCGCTCTTGTGCATTGTATTACATGCACTATGTTCCACAAATACATCATTATTTTTTAAATCAATTTTTAGAAATATGCATTTATATTCTCAGCCGTAGTAAACTACTTTCCAGTTCCATCATCATAATCATTAAAGTTGAAGGATTAACATGACAGCTGATGAAGGCTTGTTCAGTTAACCTACAAAATAAATCCAATGAAATCAAGAAAAAAGAACACCAAATACATGATTATAGAATGGAGTCCGGGAATCAATGAAGATCACCCACGAAAAGGCCCAAACAAGTTTACAATTTCATAAACCATCCCAAACCAGAAAAAAGAGCAAAAAGCTGGTGGAAGTACGAAACTACTCAAACCCAAGAAGTTTTCAATTCTCAATTTTGACAGGCTGTGGCCCTCATCCACAAGAGAAAGGGCACTGGTAAAAGTAATGCAGTGAAAAAAACATCTCTAATAGAGGATGTACCTTAAAATAGAACCATCTAACTCAGAGCAACTCAGACATGACCATGATTTCATCAGGCCAAGCATTAGACCATATATATATATATATATATATATATATATATATATAAACACTAATGGAAAATCCATGTGACTAACAACAGCCACAGGACAACAAAATTGTATAATTTTTTCTTAGTTATTTCCACAGAACATAGTTACCTCCACTCAGAAATCCCTGACCAAAGCCATCCCTTTATTTCCTCAGTTAACTAGCCCATGCATCTAAGGCAGCCTTAAAAACATCATCAAAACATCCTTAAGAATAACAACTCAGCCACAATCCCGATCCTTTTACATGATAATATCGAATAAAATTTCTTTTCGTGGGAATTAAACTCCTTCCCAGAATTCAAAACTAAATATAAAAAATAAAATGCACAGAATTCACCTTAAAACCATTAAAAAAAAAATCCTTCAAAACACATCAAAATGTTTGAACCTCAACTATCTTAACTTCCAGATGAAACTGTAAAACATCAAACTCGGTAATTAGCCTCGAAAAGAAAAGGGAAAAAAACAATTATCATTCAGCATTAAAGACAGTACACACTAACCTACGAAAGAAGTAAGAAGAAAAGAAACAAACCGCATCATCCCTGACAAATCTTTCAATTTTCTCCTGGGGTTTTTTAGCTTTCCCAGAAACAAAATCAGCATCATCATCTGATTCATCCAAGTTATAAATTGGCCTCCTTTCTGATCTAACACGTAGCCTCTCCACTAAGCTACTCATTTCCTGCAACCAAAACAGAAAAAACAAAGACATGGCATTATTAAAACCACAAACTCAAGAATCATAAATAAAACAAGGAAACCAAGAGTGCAAGAAACCAACATGACACGCGCACCAATTCATGCAAGAACAAAATCACGAACCACAAGAACAAAAACCCACTTGATAGAGAATTATCAACATTAATCACCATTTCAATAATTAATGAGTTTCTGGGTCAGTAGTTATTGAAGTAAAGTGTGTATCTTTATGCGTGAGGTCTTTAAAAGCAAAGATGGCAAATGGGTTTTAACTCTTTTCAAGGAATTTTTGCCAAATAGAAGTTTAGAGTGAGAGAGAGAGAGTTACCGGAGGATCTGGAGCACCAACGTAGTAAAAATTTCTGCCTAGACCCAAAGAAACACCAAAATCGGAGTTTGGGCTAGACAGACAAAACTAAAAAGACGGAGGTTTATAAGCGTCAATTATGTTGTCACCTAAGACAACATTTTTCCTTATGTTTTTTAAACATGAAGTACTGTTTTGTATAATAACCAAGGAGTTGCATTTAAGCCCCCAAAAAAGAAAAGATTAGTGTTATTGTTTTGCAGCAAAATAAACAAGGTTGAAAGGTATACATTACATCAACTTAAAAATCATGTTTATTTATTTGTATATAGAAAGAGTATGATGAATTTTTAATTTTTTTTAATTTATATCGTGTTTAGAACTAGTCTATTTTATATGTATGTGTACATAAACTTTTGTATAATAATCAATGAGATGCATTTAAGCTCATAAAAAAAAGATTATTTTTTGTTATTTATCAAATTATCTTTATGTGTCCAGGGAGGGAGGGTTGGAATTGATAGCTGAAGAGGTATGTTTAGAGTAGTGTTGTTTTTTAAATAGTATTGATGAAATCATTAAGAACACATAAAATTCATTAATGTGAATATGGAGATTTAATAACTTGGAAAGCGATTTCTTTATTTTATTAGGTAAGAGTGAAATGTGTTTCTATGTTTTTTTATAACATAATTATACTTTGTTTCTCTATCTCCTTCAACATTATATTAGAGTCTTGTCATTTAAAAATAATTTCAATGATAAATGAAGCTATATCTATTATAAATCAAAGACAAAACCCTAATTTCTTTCAAGGGTTGCTAAGTATAATAGGCTATTGTCAATCCTACCATAAAGAGAAAACTAAAAAGATAGTGGTTTATAAGCGTTAATAATGTTATGTCACCTAAGATGTTTTTCTTTAGGGTTTTTTTTAACATCAAATCTTGTTTATATAATGAGATATTAGTGTTTATTAATTATAGGATTGCCCTTAGGTGTACGAGGGTGGAATCAAAGGGGTAAGATGGTCTTTATAGAGTTGTATAAGTTTTTTTTTAATTTGAATAGTGTTCGGAACTAGGATATTAGCGAGATTAATGGAAAAAGATAAAGTTCGTTAATGTTGATTTGATGATTTAACTAATTTGAAACATGATTTTTTTATGATGAGAGTGAAATTATGTTTCCATGTCTGGTAATAAAATGATAGGATTTTTTTCTCGGTATCCATATCTAATTTGGCAAGGAATTAAGTGAGTTAACTGTAAAAAAGTTAATCGTTATTCCATTTTAAATATCAAGTATTAACCTAATCACAAGGTTTACAAGTTTTGAAACAAGTTTGAAGCTATAGCAAAATGATCAAGGGATAATATGAGAAACATACAAGGACAAAAATGAAAATAAAGCCAAAAAGACAACTCGTTTGTGTAATAAACAAACTTTTTAGAGGAGTTAAATAGATAAAACTTTAAACATAAGGATTAAATCTAACTTTTCAATAAATATGGAACAGTCATATCCCCTTCGGATATAAGATGTTTTTATTTTTTATAACATCATTCAAACTTCACATTTATAACCACCTATAATGTTTGTATTTTTGTGATTTAAAATGGACAAATATCATTTTTTAAAATGATTTTAGTATTTTTAATTTAGATGGTATTTAGAACCATATCACTAAATAAATGGAACAAAAATGAAGTTTGTTAACACCAATTTAGAAATTTAATTAATCATAAAAGAATTATTCACTCTTCATGGTAAGTATATAAAACTTTGTTCTTTATTTGCCAATAAATTAATTGAAAATTTATACTAGCATTCAATATAAGTTTTGCTGCAAAATACCGAGTCAAGTGTAAAGATTAAAAATTCTTTTTGTAAGCCAAATGTAACATAATCTTAAGGTTGAATGGGATAAATTATATCAACTTAACTTCTATAAATATTCATCTTGTTATGTTGTTTTGTTTTATGAGAGGTATAAGATGTTTTGGAGCGAGATTTACTCTAATTTTAATAGTATCTAGAATAAGTTGATTAAAAAATAAATGGAATACAAAAGAAGTTTGTTTGTTAATATTTTTTTTTTTAGTTAATAGGGAGGCTTTAGACCATGGGCTACATAATTGGGAAGCCCTCTATTTTTATATGTTAGAACCAAAAATCAAAATAATTTAAACTCTAACTTTACCTTATAAAAATAAGCTATTAAATACATAATTTTTTTTATTGATGCTTTTTTAGAAACTTAACAATAAAAAATTGTTTTTTATTTATAGTAATAATATATAATTTGCATTACATTTTTTTTATTGAGTTAATGAGAATTGTATGATGATAATGCAATTAAATTTGACAAGAGTAAGTAAGCTAACTTTTAATATGTTTTGGAAGATTATTATTGACCTGATTTTAGTGTCTACCAAGAGTTAGAAATCATTTATTTTAGATCCACAACAAACAATCATGTTTGTTTATTTATACATGGAAGGAGTAGGATAAAATTTAAATTGTTTCTCATTAATTAATATCGTGTTTAGAATTTGTCTGTTTTGTGTATATGTACACAAAATCATGTATGTTAATCAAAGAGTTGCATCTATGCTCACAAAGAAAAGATTAGTGTTTGTTATTTATTGAATTATCTTTATACATGTAGGGAAGGCGGGTGAAAATATTAGCTTAAAAGGTAGGTATGGAACAATGTTTTTTTTTTAAATAGCGTATCAATGAAATCATTAAAAGCATGTAAAATTCATTAATATGAGTTTAGAGATTTAATAACTTGAAAAGCAATTTTTTTTTATTTTATTAGATAAAATTAAAATTGTGTTTTTATATCTTTTTTATAACACACCTATACTCTATTTTTTTAACCTCCTTCAAACATTATGAGCTACATCTATCTTAGATCAAAGACAAACCCAAATATTTTTCAAGGTTGCTAAGTATCATGAATTATTGTCAACCCCACCACACAAATAAAATCTTTTAATTAAAAAGGAAAAGGTCTAACTGAGGAGAAGTTAAACTTGGTAAAACTAGATTTAATGTTTAGGATCTAGATCCACCTGATTTGTTCCAATATTAAAAACTTGAGAACATAAAAAGATGGATTGTTGCCATCAATATGTTTGTTTAGGCTATAACCATCAAGAATAGGTATGAATTGGGTAGACTAAACGAGATAATTTGTGGAATTTAGTTTTTTTTAGAAAAAATTATAAATGTAGAGGCATTATTATGAATAAGATAAAGGTTGGAATTGGGATCATAAGAAAGATAAAAGAATTTGAGATGGTAGAATGTGATGAAGTCACTATGATTCTGACACCAAGTTAAACTCAAATAGGTGAAGGATTA
>Ga0325414_1000684_pt1 | contig 29289 bp, 14 predicted proteins | sample PopdelMetagenome_8_FD_206183 | JGI IMG/M metagenome (GOLD analysis project Ga0325414, IMG submission 206183) | Populus deltoides microbial communities from Bellville, Georgia, United States - Leaf-PdKOR-R3 | ecosystem: Host-associated > Plants > Phyllosphere > Phylloplane/Leaf | place: USA... | reverse complement strand
AAAATCGACACGCATTCCTTAAATAGAAGAAAGGTAGTCTCTCGTAAATCCATAAAACAGGTGACGGTCCAAGTCCATCGTGGATGAGATGTTGTGAGCATGTGAAACGTACTGGTGAATTGATATGGCTGTAATATTGGTGACTGCATGAGTGCATGGGGATGATAACGATTAAAAAAAACTCATCTGCTAAACATCATATAGGAAACGTGGGTGTTCTTTAATATTTTTTTTAAAAAATTAACATGTTTTTTTTTAAATAATAAAACAGTACAATTTAAATTTTTTTATTAAAATAACATAATTTATACTTGTCGCTATTTAAAAACGCCAAATTTCAAAAACAAAAAAATAAAACGAGTTGCATTTTAAAAGAGAAGAGAGAAAAAAAACAAATAAAATAAATATTAGATGCACATCAAATCTTTAAATTACAACATCAATAATATCATCATAAGTATTTTAATAAAAAAAATCTAACAACATCAAAAAATATCATCAATACTTACTTGAGAAGGTTACACTTGCCGTTTAAAAGTATCGAATGATTCATTTACCTTTTAATGAAAAGTGTGATGTCCCACTTCATTTATCATTGTTTGTGACTTACATTGATATTGTTTGATAAGTTTCATCGAAATCCTTCTAATGATACTGGTGGTGTTATAATTGAATCTCTTTTTTATTTTTATTTTTATTTTTTTTCATCTCTCCTCTTGAGGAGTTAATTTCATAATTTTTTTTTGAAATATCATGTTTCTGAATAGCAACAAACTTGAATGTTGTTATTTCTAATCGCTACATGTGTATACCATGTTATTTAAGTTTTTTTCAAACTTTATTATTTTGTTGATTTTTTTAAAAAATACATTAATAAGTAAAAAAATATATATACTTCTTTTTAAGGTGGATTTTTTTAAAAAAATAGTACAGTTAAAATTTTTTAAAAATAGGAAAAAAAACACTGTTGAGACTATCGTTTTCTTAAAAAAATGTTTCTGGGACCCGAGTTTTTTCAAAATAAACGGTGGCGTCTGCATCATAGTTCATATGACTGAAAAATAAATAAATAAATATATAAAGAGACAGGTTTTTTTTTTTTTTTGTCATCTTAAGATTAAAAGTTTAAATGGCCCTACCAATAGGCCCTCTGAAAACAAAAAACAAGAGAGAGGGAGAGGGAGAGGATATAAATGCATCATTGACAAATTAGCCGACATTAAAAGTTATACAATTCTCCACGTTCTTCCCTGGCCCGTTAGAGTTTGATAAAGTTGCAAGAACACAATTAATGTTGAAAACGTGCCGTTTGGAGCAGGTGATGGAAGCTACAAGGTCTTTTCAACTTTAAAAAATATATTAGAATAAATTTTTAAATTTTTTAGCCCGAACACATTAATTTTACCCCGCACGCGTCTTCTTATGGTTCTTCTATTATTATTAACAAATCTTTTTACAATAATTTTAGACATGCATTAGCAGTAAACAGAAGACAACTACGTACTTAAAATTTCAAATGAAAATATAGAAAAACTAAGTTAATTAATAAATAGAAAGAATGATCATTTTCTTTGTGCAATGGGTTAATGCTAACCTTTCCGACCAGGAAAAATATTTTTATTCTTAGCAGCCCTTCCACTTAATTTAAGCCCAGATTATCGAAGCTTAATTAACCAGTATAATCTCATATCATCTCCTTAAGATTCGAAATTATATGAATTAATTCTACTTTAATTCCCATGGTGGAAATTAGGAGTACGTATAAATGGGTTCCAATTGCACGACGCATATCACCTTGTTATTTGTTAAAGTGTCGCGCGCGCAGAGAGATGTACAAGCTCCGGGATCAGATTTAATTAAAAGATACCTTTTGTCTCTGTTTTCTATTTTCTTTGAATTTCTTTATTGTAATAATTCAATCCAGCTCATAGAAATTAGAAATTAATTTCATCTCGTGCTATTTCTAAAAATTAACTTTATGTTGAAATGACGTGGAGGTACCAGCACCACAATCTTTCAGCTAGTAGTTTGTTTTTATAGTAATGTAATTGTTTTTTTAAAATGTTTTTTTTATTTAGAAATATATTAAAATAATATTTTTTTATTTTTAAAATATATTTTTAATCTTAGTACATCAAATCAATCCAAAAAACTAAAGAAAGTTTAATTTAAAAGAATTAAAAAAAAAAAACAAAATCAACCTCAATTCAAAATAAAATGAACAAATGCCACCCTCTTAATTACCAATAGTTTTACAGGAGAGAAGTAGTACGTGAAGGAAAATTGATTGTTTGGGGCTTTGGCATCATCACCCCCTCCTGCTAATTTAGCCCCACTCCCTTTTCTATTCCAATTTCCAGCCCTCCCCTAGTTCAAACGACAGTGTCCAGTACATTGAATATGTCAAGAGATCTAGATGTGACTGTGATCTAATCCTATGTGTAGTCACTTCTATCCATTATTTCATCGGAATATTCATGACCACCACCTTTAAAGGTTCCCTTGATCTGTTATCATTGGAGGTCAAGGAGCAAATGATTTGATTAAAAATAAAAATAAAGACAATATAATTGTCGTTTTAATTAAAGAAAAATGACCCCCACAATATGCAATCAAGTCACCTTTGATTTTATCTTAAAAGAAATTAAATTCACTTTCTTTCAAAGCAAAATAAATAAATAAATAAAATGATATTCAAACACTATTTTAGTATGAAAAATAATTAAAATAAGATGTGATTCATAATTAAACATGAAAATACCAAACACCATAAAAAAAAATACATATACAGTCTTCTTCAACAACAAATCACTTGAACTCTAAAATACTCATCATAGCTCAAGATGATTAATAGAAAAGATCCTAATCATCGACAGGGACCACTCTAGATGCCTGTTTCTCTCAAGTCCCTAAACTGCCACATGTCATCCATATCCCATAAACTATCTACCATGCTATCAAACACCCAATTGCCTCCTGCCATCTGGCATTCCAACGGTGAATTGTCTCCGGCAGAAGCCTGATTGAATCCATCTAGGTCATAGCAGCTGCCCTCCTCATAGCAGGTGTCACTCAAAATTAAGTTGTTGTAGAAAGTATCACCATGGAGAGGCGAACAAGTTGGGTTTTCAAGAATTTCAGGCTGCAGTGAGATTGTGTCGGAATTTGCAGAAAGAACATGAGGGCTTGTGACTGGACTTGAATTTTCACTGCCAAGATTTGAATAGTGTGCCAATTTGCTTTCTGGAGGACACATTAACAACGTTGACAATGAACTAGGAACTGTGGAATTGGATGATGGAGACCTGACTCCATGATCAGCTTGTGATTGTGAGTCAAGTGTTGTCGAGGAAGAAGAATAAGAAGCCTGCTCCATTTTTTGAAGCAATCTCGGCATCCAAAAACTCCTAACAGCATCAAGAAACTTCGTACTACTAGCCTCAATGTTAAGTTGGCGCGCCTCTTTCTGCACCTTTGTCCTCCAATAATTCTTGATTTCGTTGTCTGTTCTTCCAGGCAGATGTTGTGCAATCTTTGACCACCTGGAATTTAATTTCAAAAGAAAGCAAATATTAGGATCTAGGAGTATAAGACAATAAGTCCATAACACATAAGATTTAACAGCAACCTTAATTATTAGGACTTGATTTGATGATGAGATTGTATACCTGTTACCCAACTTGGAGTGCAGTTCAAGAATCAAAAGCTGTTCTTGTGGAGTAAGATTTCCACGCTTGACGTCAGGTTTTAGGTAATTCAGCCATCTCAATCTGCAACTCTTTCCGGTTCTCTTCAGTCCTGTAAAGTTAGAGCATGACTAATTGGGCAACCAAAACAAATTAAGAAAGTAGTCAATTATTTTAATGTTTTGGAGTTGATACATGGTTTCGTCATGGGGTCTTTAATTTACCTGCACATTTTGCTAACATGTTCCAACGACCTTCACGGTTACGAGCAATGTAACGAGTAAGCAAAGTGTCTTCTTCAAGAGTCCATGGACCTCTTCTTAGCTCACCTTCCTCTTCCCTAGAATTGCAAATCCTCCTTGTAACACCAAGCATTGATGCTCTCATATTTTTTTAGATGATATCGGTATTTAATATTTATTGTGCGTGAAAGAGAGAGGGAGAGGGAGAGATCAGAGGTATTGGTCAAGGGCCTAATTAGTGCGTTTGAGTAGTCGTACTAAAGTGAAACTACAGAGAAGTTCCAGAAGTTTATAGACCACCATAGCATGGTTCAAGCTATCTCTACTAACCTAGAGAGAGTTTACAAATGAACTTCATTCGCAGTTTCTTTCGCCAAATGCTCTTTGCCTTTATATACAAATGAATGGAATGGAATTTTTTGTGGTGGGGTGGTCATTTCCAACGAGTGATGTGCAATGGGTTATGAATAGACTGAAAATGTTTCATCCAAAAAAAAAAAAAAAAGGAGGGGGTGGGGAGGTACTGTAGATTGAAAGGTGCAAAAGATAGAAGGCAAGTCCCACTTAAAGGACCCTTTCTAGCAGTACTACAAAACACCAATAATTAACGAGATCCTTCAAAACTCTTGACGAGCATGAATATATTTCAAAGCTATTTTCTTTTAGCTGGGTAATCAGTTAATCTTAAGGAATAGATCTGATGGATAGAAAAGATATAAATTACCAATTGATCTGAAAATATTTTTTACTGTATAAGAGAAAACTATATAAGAGATTAGGTCACATCTGTTCTTTGTTTTTAATTAATCACCCGAAATAGAGAAAGAAGCCGCATTATGTCAGTCTTCCAATAAACCAGAAATATAAAGACGCCACACATTAGCATGTACAAAGTGGGATCTTCCTTTCCATCCCATCAACTATGTAATGGCAGACTTGTATGAAAACAGTAGTCAATGACCTAGCGGAGTAGTACTGCAATTAAGGAGAAATCTCCTATTCAACAACTCTTTCTATTTAATCAAACAAGTGATATACAGAGCTGGTACGTACGTAAAGGCGTAAGGAAGTTAACTCGAAATTAAATGAATCTTACTTGTTTCTCTTGCGAATGATTCCTACCATTTTCTTATGTTGATTTCTTCTGCTTCCTCCTTGCAAGAAACGTGATTGACTGGACAAAATATATTATTCGATAGCATAGCACACACAATTATTGCTAGAGGTTGCCAATTGTTAATGGAAGTCTTGAGGACTTAATTCGTATAAAGTGATGCACTTTTCATTCTACAGCTCTTTAAGAAAAATCAAAGAGAGACGCAAAAATCTTTCAGATTTCTTAAATTTCTTGTCTTGCCAAAGTCATCGAAGTTATTTAAAGACTTGGACAACAAGGGCTAGCTAGAAGATTAGAAAAGAGAGAGTGTTCTAGTTAACTTTTAATTTCTTTAATTACAAGTTATAAATAATTAATGATGCAGGAGGAAGATACATCAAATAATTAATTTCTCCCAAATTCATCAAATACAAAGTTAACAAGAAAAATTTCCTTTTCACGTGAATTCCTTTACCGCGCGTCCTGGAGGAGAGAGCCCTTTTTGTTGTCTAAATCTTTAACTTTGATGAATTTGGCGAAACAAAGATATTCATGGAAACGCATAATTTTGTCACTGTGGAAAGAATATTGCGTTACTTTATACGAGTACAAGTACAGCACTCACTCTTATAATTTAATTGGAGTATCATTTTAACGTTTATTAACGTACAACAAAGCCTAATTAAAAAGCTGAATGAACGTGTAATCCATAAGTGACGTCGCGAAAGGTTTTTTTTTTAATAATTATTTTGTTTACTAATTTTTTTAATTATTTTTTTAATAATTTTTTTTATTTAGTATTACTAGATTTTTTTTAGTTGTTTTTATATATAAGGAGTTGTAATAATTTATTGATAAGTGAGTCATGGATAAATAAAATTAATTATTATGAGAATGTAGTTTATATTTAAAGGTTTTTACTTATAATAAAACCAGCTACTTTTCACTTTGTACGCCTATAACCGAATGCAAGATATACAAATTTACTACTACTACTACTATTATTATTATTATTATTATTATTATTTTATCGATTGCAATGGGTCTAGTTTATATTAAAATAATAAAAAAAACATCTAAACAGTATCAATTTAATTTTTTTTATGAAAAATAAGTTAAATTACCAAAACAAATTAAACATTTACAATGAGAATCAATTACTGGCAGTTAAGATGAAATTAATAAAGGATAAATATTTCGATAGTTGTGAGTACTCTGCAGCTTTTATAATTAGTGATTTGATGCCTTGAGTTAAGACTGTTTGAATATTTTTTATTTTTTTATTAATATATTTTTAATTTGTGAATATTTTAAAGATCTCACGTACGTGACTTGGGTTAAGACTGTTTGAATAGAAATCCTCGCAGTCGTATTCCAATAATAATAATAACTGCGAGACGTGAAAATGACAAATATTGATATTATTTATCATGCGCGTGTTTGGGCGGTGGGGGACCGGATAAAATTTCATACTTATCCGTCCGATGAGAGAAAGGAAAGGGTATTAAATTATTGTTCACTTAAAACACTTAACATAAATAATTTTGACTGAATGTTCTCACTTCTCACTCGTGGAATCTTGTGTTCTAAGCTTTATATTCAATTGAAGTTAATATATATAGACTCTAGATAAGATGGGACGGGGAAGTTTGAAATTAGAAATTTTCTATGATTGGTGGCAGGGGCAAATCCTACAATATTCAAGTGGAAGTGCTTCTGTTTTACCCAACGAGAGATTTCATTTTTAATGACAACTAAGATTTATCAAAATGTTCCTGCACATTTTTAGCTCCTTTTTACTAGATTTGTGGCAAGAGGATAAATAAATAAAGAGTACAAACAACTCATTACAACCAAAAAGGTGTCAGCAATGTTTGTCCGATAAGAGTTCCTCGTGGGAAAAACAAAAGAAGAGAGTAGCCGCGCATCATTTGTCAGAGGGGCTAATGGCGGAGTCCGAGATCCTTTTTCTCTCTGGCCGGAAAATACATGCTTCTTCTTTTTCCCCCCCCCCATCTACGTATAGACATTCAATTATCTGGGTCATTGTAATATCTTTCTGATGGTGATTACCTAAACAACCCCAATACCATCCAAAGCTTTTCTTTTCTTCTTCTTTAACAATTTCATGCGAAGTTCCCAGCCCTTCTCTTAAACTAGATACACTAAAGGCCCAGTAAGATAGCCCAGTGTATAAAGGTAACGAATAATAGGGTGGAGGCCCATTAGGGGGGGTTAGCCTCTTAAACCTGGCATGTGATGGGCTCAATTAAAGGAAGATGGACCTCCTACTGTGCAATGGACATGCGCATGGAAAAGAACTCTTGGAAATAATATGCCTCTTGACGAATGGTTTTCTTGTTTAATTTGATCAAGGCTGGAACTCAGAAATACTCGGAATTATCTAATACATACAGTATATCATGACGTGGAAATATTTATGCATCCTAAGTCATTTGTTTTGTGCTCTAACAGGTTTAATAGCTACAGGATATTTCAAATTATGTGGGCTTTCATCCCATTATGTGGACATCATCCCAAGGCGACATAAAAAATAAAAATAAAAAACCTCCGACTTGTAAGTATTCAGTTTTCAAGAAAACATTAATTAATTTATAATGCTATATGCGACTGTGTGTGAGTGTGCATATATATGATTTTAAGGAAGGGCATGGTAGTTAAGGAGGTTTTTTTTTTTTTTTTTTGATTTTCCGATTCAAATTTTAGAAACATCAGACAAGAATTTCTTTGACATATGATTCCCGATATGTGACTTTAAAATTGTCTTGTAAGAGAATTGGCCTTGCTATACAATGTGTGTTCTGTGTCCAAACCAATTTTATTCACACATTTGACATTTATCAGATAAAACTTGAGCCTTCTTTCTCGGAAATGCACTCCTATTTTCAGGGCATGGGTTACCAGAAAGAATCGGACAATTTTAGTTCAACTCTTGATCAAAATTTCCTTGCCTTTTCGAATGGAAACTTATCTGATCATCAGCAACAACTTAACTTCCATACGAACTTCGCTGATAATGACCAAATTGTCAACTTATCTTCTCTTGCAATTTCTGGAAATATTATTAAGGTTAGATTTTCACACACACACGCAAACTCCTCAGTTTGATCTCTTTCTCCTCCGATCTCCACTTCATATTTGATTTCAAGTCTGTTGTACGTTGATGTAAGTACTATATATAATATTGCTGATTTTATTTTCTTACGGTGTTAACTGCACAGCACGGACTTTAATGAAAATCGATGATTTTACTGGAAGATTAAATCTATTGGTATATTCTAGAAAGTTAAAAAAAATTTATTATAAATATTATTGTGTAACTGTTTAATCACTATAGTTTCATTCCGTTAATAATATTAAAAAAAATATTAATAAAATTATATATAGTTTTTTGTTGGTGATATGTTATATTTACAAATAAAAATAATAATGAAATAAAAAAATACCGATAGAATAACTTACAATGTTTTTGTTGTCGGTAATACTAACATATTAAAGTAGGTAAATATTTTGTTTAGTGTATTTTTACTATTTATAAATCTATCTGTAATTTTATTATTGTCTAACATGTTTGGGAGTGTGGTTACAGTTGCTTTTCAAAAATTTTTTTTACTAAAAAATATATCAAAATAATATTTTTTTTATTTTTTTAAAATTATTTTTGACATTAGCGCATCAAAATGATCTAAAAACACCAATAAAATATTAATTTGAAGCAAATTAAAAAATAAAAAAAATTATTTTTTTTAAATACTTTTAAAATATAAAAACAAATACATACCACATATCATTGATCACCTGCCCTGAGATTTCTTTAGCCTAATTTTCTTAAATCTATCTTACACTAGCTAGTATGTACTATGACTACAGCTTAGAGGAGAGAGACACGAAGGGAACAATGCAGGTGGTTAATTTGTTAATTCCTGTCTTTGAGCAGCATTTACCTTTTCCTTCAGCATAATTTTCTTTCTCATTAACATTTTAATTGTGTGTATAAATGCACCTTAAGATCAGTCTTCGTAAACATAGCATGCGATGGATTAATTATGTTGTAGGGGACAGGTGCGTGTGAGGTTCAAGAAACGGGGACGGTGGTGAGAGATCAAGGTTCTGGAGGGCCTAATTTTACTTCCACTCAACTTGGCCTCCTTCACTCGGATGCTTAGTTACGTACTGTTCAGTCTCTTCTCTTTCATCATAGGTGATGATCTTCAAAAATTATTGCAGGGACAAAATTAAAAAAAAACATGGATGAAATTTGAAATTAACAATAATTAGCGGCCTTTTTTAACTTCTTTTTTTTTTCCCTCAAGTTATTTTTCTTTTGCTTTGATCTCCCAGCTATGTTTTCTTTCAATTTAGTCCTTGAAAATCATTTTTTTGTTGTCCTGGATTTTTTTTGGTCTCTTTATATTTCATTATTGTGAGCACCCGAGGTGTCAAGGATTGTTTCTGAGTTTAATAACGTGTTGATTTTGCATTAAAATTTTTAAAATTATGGCATAGGATAATTTTAAAAGAGAACAGACTGAATTTGACATTAACAATAATTGTCAACCTTTTTTTCATGTTCATTGTTCAAAGGTTGTGTAAATATACACTCTCGCCTTGTAGTTTTCACTTTCTTTTATGTCTAGTTCCTTATGTTTTTGAATTTTTTATTTCTATCCCAAACTTTATTTGTCTTACTTTTTATAAGATTCATGTTCTGACCCAATAGACCCAAGTTCAAATCTTAGCCTAGAACTCAACCCAACTAATATAGGTATTTTAAAAAAAGGTTGTCTTTTTCTTTTTTTTTCCTCTTTTCTTTTATGTATTGTAACCTTCTCCCATATATACCATGTATTTCAGTTTTAGCTTAAGTTTTGATTCAATAAACGTTGAAGAAACAAGTAAATGTTTCCTCTTTTGTTATTTTCAATTAGAAAATTTATTGTTGGATGATTTAAGAAGTGTTTGGAGTTTTTATATTGTTTTGGTAATTAAAGGATTTAAAGGTTTTAATTGATGTACTAAGATGTTAGTTGACTTGAAACAAACTGATTTAATATTTGAAATTATGGGTTGTTGAATAACAGATTGTTATATTGTGGAATCTATAGATTTGAAGACTGACAAATCGGGCTTCTGGAAATTTTGATCAAAGTTTTAAATAGAATATCTTAAATGCTCAATTATTACATTGTTTTATTAAGTTCAGATTTTGACAATGTAATAAGTATCATGAATTATTTGTTTTACTTTGTCTGATGATGAGAATTTTTGAATTGTTATTTGATTTTATTGGTTTTAAAGAATATAATGTTCTGAAAGATTATGAAACGTTGTGAAATTTTTATATAATTATTTTTATGATATGTATGTTCTAAGACTTAGCATAGATAGGGTATCCTTATGACACTATTGTTCCGTTGCTAGTCATAAATTCAGAATTCAGATCGTGACACTTTTAATTCCCAAGCCTTGAGAAAGTAGAGAAAAAGTCGTTGAAAATTGAAAATTTGAAAGAGAGAGAAAACTCCTGGGCAGTTGATTTTTGACCACCAAATACTTTGATCTTGATATTTATGGATTCATCTTTTAGAGAAAAAACTTAATAGAAATGATTTTCACTTTCATTGATGTTGAAAATGGTTGTTCGAAGCTTTAATTTTGTTATTTGATTTGATTTTGAGGATTTGGGTCAATTAAAAAATGTTTTGTTGTTAGAAAAACAAGGCTACAAAGGTTCATGTTTTTATTTTTCGTGTTTTGAAGTGAAAAATGATTAGAATAAAGGTTTTATATGTCCAAAATCTAAGATATTGATTTTCCAGTCACTCGAGCCACCTCCAGTTATTGGAAAGGTAATAACAAACTACGCATTGTTTGCTCAGGATGAAAGACACAACATCTATAAAAATAAAATAATTCTTGAGGTGAGTGATATATTGTTTGTTTTTTTTTTAAAAAAAAGGTGTGCAGACCTGAATTTTAAGGTCCAAACATGCCCGTGTTTGCTTACAGCTAAACGCGCATATCCAGCCTATGAATGTCTGGACTTTCAATTTTTTCTCATCTCTCTTTTTTTTTTTTTTTTCTCCTTTAGCATTTTATAATTAAGTTCTTTTTAAATAAATGTTGTTTAAATGATTATCTAATTATATAATGTGTAATAATGGAATCAAGGAAGTACTACGAGCGAACTACATGACACAGAGTAGTCAGCGAGAACTACAGTTTGCAATTAAATCATAGATTCTAACGCCCAAAAAAAAATCCGAAAAGAAAGAGATCGTGCATATACATATGCAATTTCCCACTCATTCACCCCCAACTAGATAGATAGCAATTAGCAATTCTCAGCACAGCAGGGTGACTGTGTCCTATGAGTATGATTTTGCAGGCATTGGCAATAACCCCCCCGCCACACGTGACGTTTCCTCCCACCTCACGTGCCTGCGCAAAATGGATGATCCATCTTCCCCGTCAATCCTCATCTGCTCCGTTTCCAACATCCCGGCCGCCACATGTGCGGTCACTGCCCCCCATCAGAAACTGCACGTCGTTACCATTTATCGATCTCAAAGCTGGCAAAGGGTAATCTTTCGTCTTTCTTTCTTTAGGGACTAATTATCTTGGTGTTAATTATTTGTATTTATGTGGGAAGCAAATGGGTTTTGTAGAATGAGTGGGTTAGTGGAAGTGGAGCTAAAAGTGCGTGATTACGAGCTGGATCAATTCGGAGTTGTCAACAATGCTGTTTACGCCAGTTATTGCCAACATGGTACTTATATTTCTTCTCTTGATCAACATTTCTGTTGCATTTGATTAGATGAGAGTAAAACTGGAAACAAGAAATTGTTAAATTCATTTTCCTTTATCACCAATTTTAATTTTAATAAGGTCGTCATGAGCTTTTGGAGAGGATTGGTGTCAATGCTGATGTGGTTGCTCGCACTGGCGATGCTTTGGCACTGTCAGAATTGTCACTCAAATTCCTCGCCCCGCTAAGAGTATGTCCTTGCTTCTTCTTTTTAATCAACTATACTAATCCTTTTTGTGTTTTTCCCTGTATATTTTGGTAATGCCAAGCTTATTTTCTAACAAACTAAATGGGGAAGAGAACGGGGAAAACTGGCGAACGTAGTTGGTTTAGCTGTTCTTGAAAGTAGAACGATTTCTAATTGTCAAAAAAGGGTTTTAAACTTGGAACTTCTTTGTATTCTCGAGTGCCTCACTCGCATTTCACTTTAATCTTTATCCAAGTTAAGGTCTAGGAAGGAAATGGCTGCTTCTTCGTGGAAGGGTGGAAGGGTTTTAACATAAACTTTTGTCCAAACTCTATTCCTATTAGTATAGTACTGGGCATCTGTAAATACTTTCATGTGCATCTGTTACAATGCAACTATGATAAAACACTTGCTCCGTGCTTGATTGGAAAGTTTGGTCAGTGTTTTTTGCAATATTTGTGCTGCCACTAGTAAATGCAACATCTAAAACTTGTTTCTGGTAAATTTTAGTAATATTCCTTTCTTGTTGGTGCTTCTAGAGTGGAGACAGGTTTGTTGTAAAGGTGAGGATCTCTGGTTCCTCTGCTGCTCGCCTATACTTTGAACACTTCATTTTCAGACTGCCAAATGAAGAGGTAATTTATTATCATCCTTACAATTAGGGTACATGTCTTAAGGATTTGTCCTGTATATTCTCAAAATCTCAGTAGCTCTAATTGCATTTTCTGCAGCCTATTCTGGAAGCAAAAGCAACAGCTGTCTGGCTTGACAAAAAATATCATCCAGTTCGCATTCCACCTGAATTCAGATCTAAATTTGTTCAGTTCCTTCGGCATGAGGAGTCTTAAGTAAATTTATTGTGACAAGAAATCAGACAAATTTGTTATTCATTACCAATTGTAATTGGTAAGATAATTCTCGGTTTCACTTGCAATTGACTAAGAATAATTAGAGGATGAACTTAACCAAAAAGAACAAAAAATGATGAAGGTAATAGGATAGTACTCATAGAATTACATCTAGTATACCTAGGAAACCTCTTGACCACGAATGGAAAGTAATGTTGCTTGTAATTTATCAAAATTGTACACCTCTTTCGCGTCTCTGATTAATTATGTTAGTTCGCATTGAAGAGAATGTTAGCACTTTTAATATATAATTTCTGATTATGTTCACGTTCTTAGTTGTAAACAGGCTTTTTTCTTCTTTATTAGCAAGTTGCAAACATTTTTATCACTCATCTTAGAGAATTAAATCCATTGCTTGATTGAATTAAGCATAGAAAATACCAGACAAAATTTTCATTTATTTTTTGTTCTTTTAGTGAAAAAGATTCAGTTAATTAAGGTGTAAAATGAAGAGCTGAGTTGTTGTCATAGATTTGAATTTCAGTAGATGGGAAAAACGATGGATATCAAATATTTAGAGGCTAGGAGCATGGTATAGTCCAGCTATGAATGTTTGTCATGGCAATCATTCTCGGTTCTGGCTACACCATGCTTGTAGTCATGTGTATTACACAATTTTACAGGAACAAAGCGTATTCTCCTTCGAAGGAACATTATTTCAGTAGTCACCTCTATTGCTATATTTCTTCAGAGCTCGAAAGTGGGAGGACAATAAATTGACCCCCATTTTTTTCCAGGAAAAGAAAAGGAGGTATCATCAATCTTAGCGGTCCATCCATGCACGTTGTGGAGATAAATGGTGTGAGGAGGCCCAAAAGGACTAAAATCTTCAAATGGGTGGGATCTTCTTTCTGTGTTGTAATCCTATTAGAGGATAGATTTGGGTTAGACCTCTAAAGTAAGGGAAAGCGCTAGAAAGTTTGTGCCACCGTTATTCCCAAACGACATGTCAAAAGCCGACCGTATTTTCTTTTTCTTATGATAGAGATGGAGGCGACGGAGGAGGATGTGGGCAGGAAATTTCTGTGTTTAATACATCATTATCCAAACTCAACTAACTGGCGTAACTATTGTAAACTGCAACACCAGTTTGGTTTGATTGTTTGGTAAGACCAAAAAACAAAACTGTATTCAACTACAATTCTACATTTCAACCAAAAAAAAAACCACAATTCTACAAAATATTGCAGTGCAATCGAATTAGTCAAATATCCCACCATTGTGGTCAGTGAAGCACATGATCATAACCACCAGCCTTTAATATATAACTGGGAACCTATAGCTAGAGAGACTTCATTGCCTTTAATAAAGAGAGAACTAGAGCGCTGTTCTGCTATTATAGAATAATGGAACAGGGAAGAGGTAGTGAAAAGAAGAAGGTGATGGTGGCAATAGATGATAGTGAGAGCAGCCACTATACACTTGAATGGTTTCTTGATAAGCTAAGAGGTTCCATCGCTGACTCTGATGTTATCATCTTCACTGCACAACCTAATTCTGATCTGGGTTATCTCCATGCTTCAACTTATGGCACTACTCGTAAGTTCCTCTTATTTCCTTAATGAACATTCATTTCTTTTAGCATTAATCATAAAAAAAGCGAACAAATTTTATTTTAAAAAAAAGAGTTTAAAGCATATTTCAACCCATTAGATTAACTTAATTGCAACAGCAATAATTTCTCTTTATTTTGTTTTTCATTTGAATGATACTTCAGCGTATAATTTTTATTCTTTTTTGCAGCTGCGGATTTGGTTGCATCCATACAAGAGAATAAAAAAAAGATTGCATTAATTCTGTTGGATAAAGCTAAAGATATTTGTGCCAGACATGGGGTAATGGTTTCTGACATTTTATTAACTGTTCGTTATTAAAGCATTCTGCTTGTAGAATGAATTTGTTGATGGTTATTGTACATGATCTATACAATATGTTGATTGAGTGAGTAAATTGAAGCCCCTGTAGTTGAAAAAGAAATTGAAGTTCCTTCATACACACATAAAAAAGCATGCAAGTACAACACATCAAGTATTTATGCCTGTTGTTATATGCAGAAATGTTGATACTCTTTTGTCTTCCTAAAGGTCGATGTAGAGATAATGACAGAAATTGGGGATCCTAAAGAGGCAATATGTGAAGCTGTAGAAAAGCTCAGCATCCAACTACTGGTTTTAGGTAGCCATGATCGGGGACCTGTGCAGAGGTTAGTCTTTTCTTCTGAAATGGTATATGCATCCTTCTTTTTTCATGTATCCTTACAGAATAAAAAAGAAGAAAAAGAAAGGGTATGTCATTCATTTCAAAATGTATTTGAATGCAAAACAAGTCTTGTGTCTTTAACTTGTAGAGCTGTGTAGCAGGTTTATTTTTATAAACTATCATTGTGCTATTGTGTGCAAACACGGGTGCCTCTGCACTGCAACAAGAAAGACTAAAACATACAAATGACTTATTTAACTCAAGTTTTTTGGGGCAGGGCTTTTCTGGGAAGTGTCAGCAACTACTGTGTGCACAATGCCAAGTGCCCTGTTCTTGTTGTGAAGAAACCTGCAGTTTGAGGACTTCACCGTCATAGTGCTGCTATCATGTGAAGCAGAATGCTGAGTTCCGGCTATACGGAGGCCAGTAAGTCTCAGTTTTCTGTCATAACAAACTTACAGCATATCAAGTAAAAAATAATCCTCAGAATGTTCCGATGCTGTTTGATAAGTTTGATATTTGGGTCTTGTCAAAAGGCGTTGTGTTTGTAAGTTATTAGATAAAATAAATTCATCTCAGCTGGTTTGGCTTCTGTTAACATGGGTTATCTTCAGCTCTATTATTTCAGATCGTTCTCAGATGTGACGCGAATCTGGCAACACTAGTTGCATTTTCATAACCAGCTCATATAAAAAGAAAAGGAATTTTTGGTAAACTGTGCTTGCTTATTTGGGTTAGCTTGCCACCTCTCTGAATGAACATCCCAATAACATTTGTCTAATTGTCCTCCGGTGACCATTAGTATCCTCAACTTCGTTGTTCAGAATTTCAGAATTCCATTGCTTGCTCAATGCATTGATAATGATTTACCCATCAGCTTGCAAATCGCCAAAATTTCTCAACTGTTTTTGGTCCTTTTCATTTCCAGATACACAAAAATAAACAAGTCTCTCCTTGATCTACTTGACGATGGTATCTTCCCAACACTGCATGTGAAGTCCATTCCTCTTTATCTTTCAAAAATACTCGATCAAATGTTTAGAATATTATCAACGCTAAGTTTTATTGAGCACATCAACGGACCTATCCACGAAAGAGGAACAGATTACCAGCAAATTCTGTTCAGGTGACGGAAAACCTATAACTGTCAAACACATTCTGGTGAATACAGATGATAAATTATCCTCCCATGTATGGGATAACCACGGATGCTTAGAGCTTACACACATTGAAAAAAATCAGTCAAGATGTATAAAAACTATATTCAGGGGACTATCTTGATTCTAATCCACTTGGATAGAATTTTCATGCTGGGATTCTGCTGATGGAGGATTTTGATGGCCATGACTCTTTGTTTCTGCCACGAGCTTTTTATCAAGGAGAAACAAACAAAACAAAAATGAGAGGAAGAAAAGGAAATTGCCGCAAATACATGAAGGCAAAGAAAATGTTGTAATTTGCTGGTGAGACTAATCCACCAGAAAAATTGATGACTGGGCCAAAGCATCTAGTCTCTATCCTGGGTAAAGCTGTCACGTCTCACGTCAAAAAAACGCGGTGTGCATCAAGTTACCCCTTTCCTTATCATGAATGAAAGATTTTCATAAATCAAAAGCAACGAAAGAAGGACCCCACCTTCCTACCTATAATCACAAAAGATTTTTTAAAGAAAACTAAGATCTACAATTAGGAAAGATTCCAATTCCTACGTCAACTTAACTTGCAAGAGCAGAAGTAATCTTTTCACACACCCCGAAATATAGAGACAATAGGAAAAGCTTCTACAATCCTTGATGACCAATTTGGGACGTCATTATGTGGAAATACAGTAAAACAAAAATTCCCATCTCAGCTAGGGAAGTCCTAAAGAGGGCTCCGAATTCTAATCTGGGCATCATTATTTGGACTGCTAACTGCGCTAACCTAGCCTAAAAGTTTCACTCCGCACTGAAAAGAGCAAAGCACCCTGAAGCGCTGAAGAAAAAAAATGGCTATTATCCAAAGCATATTAATTTTAGTTAAGAGAAAGAGAACTCTTGGTTACTTATTGAGGGAAATTTACAGTTGAGGTACAACACAGGGCTCAACTAACACCCTCGTGAATTCAAAACAATGTCCTGTACATTTGCAGACTTTTGGTGATATAAATTAGACACAGCTTTCTGTAGATATATGGCATATCTTGAAGAAAGAGAAACATGTGTTTAAAGTTAAGTTTTATTTTGGTTTTTAATTAATACTAAATCATGCCGGAAAAAAAATTGAGTATCAAATTAATTTTTTTTTTATATAGTTCATCCACAATAATATATAAAATTATTAACAATATAGTCTTTCACAATAAAAAAAAACTCATGCCTTTTAAAGTTATATTTAATGTTGCTCCCGTGCAAATTAACCTGATCCGCCGGAAAATATTATTTAACCCCATTGATTTGATAGTATTCTCGCGCTAACTTGTTCACATTGAGAATTTGAGACTAGATTAGATTTCATTTGTTGTGATTTATAACAAAAAGTCTGAAATTACACAAAATAACAGCAATATGTCGTTCTTAGTAATAAAAACGAATACTTAAATGTTTATTCAATAGCTAGAAACTCCAGATCGAGTTAAAATGTTGCATCACATGCCTAAGAAAACCCAATCTCCACCCCTACAGCATGTTATTAATTGATTTGAAAAAAATAGGATTGCAGTGGCACAATCTAGTCATGCTTGGGAAGCGACCGACCTTTTTGTAAGAAAGTCCTCCAAGCTGTCATGTCTTGTGTTCATAGATCATCTTGACTTTTACAAGATGATCGTTGCTGTCAAGGTTACTTAATACTTGAAGGGGCATAAACAAAATTAAAATTCAATGATAAAATTTTGAAGTTGAAAAAAAGAAAGGATTAACTGTATATTAATAGTATTATATACATTATCTGAAATCATGATTTATTTGAAATCTGTGTTTCTATTAAACTGATTAAAATAAAACACTTTCAACATATGTATTTTCTCCTCTCTTTAAAATAACATGTCAGCAGCAAATTAAGCAATGGTTATCAACACACTGGAGAGGTGCGGGCGAGATGTATTTTAGCTCTTGTAAGCTATAATTAAAAAGAATATTTTAAATGATGTAAAGTCAGGGTTTTCAAGTTTCTTTTTTCTCTACTCTGAAAATCTGGAGTTGCTTCTCTCTTGCGAAAAATGGAGAAACAAATAGAAGGGTCTAATCAGAAGGTGATGGTGATCATAGATGAGAGTGAGTGCAGTTATCATGCACTCATGTGGGTGCTTGACAATCTCAAAGGATTCATTACTGACTCACCGCTTGTCATGTTTGCTGCACTACCTACTCCTAACTGTAACTTTGCATATGGAGCACAACTTGGCACCACTGCGTTGTATTGTACATTCTCACCCAGTTAGTTTTCTTTATCTTCTTTGTTCTTGTTCTGGTTTACATTCCTGTTTCTAAATTTGGTAGCTTGCTGTGTTAATATTTAATTCTTCTCTTTTGGTATATTAAGTATTTTGTTCTGAAAAGTTTGTTTCCAATTTTTTTTTATGTCTGAGTTGTGTTTTTAGTATTGTTTTGACTACAGAGTTACAGATTATTTACAAGCATATATTTTTTCACCGCAGCCCTAGGTTTGATTTGTTCCATGCAAGAAAAAAGCAAGAAAATCTTATTGGGTGTCTTGGAGAAAGCTGTGGATATCTGTGATAGTCGAGGGGTATGGCCACTGGATCACTTTCTTCCAGGTTATATCTGACTTGGCAATATGAAGACCAAACTAATATATATAGAAGAATCGCTTTCTTTTTTGTTCCTGCTGACAAAATCAGCGAATAAATTTCAGTTCAGGGATTTACACTAGCATTAAAATCTGAATTTCATCTGAACAATAAATCAAGTAAAGCTGAGTTCATGTTTCCATGCGTATTCACTTGTTTTCAGCAATCTTGCAGTCAACAGTGCAGGATATGTGTGTGTGTTCCTCAATTCATGTCATTTTTGTCTCCACAGGTGAAAGCAGAGACAATCACAGAAGCTGGGGAGCCTTATGAGCTCATAAGCAGTGCTGTTCAAAAGAATAAGATTAATCTACTAGTGATCGGTAACACACTCGTTAATGGAACCCTTAAAAGGTTGGTTTTCTTCAAACTTTTTTTTTTTAAAGAAAAAAATCAGCAATTTGGTTAAATTGTCCGGTTATCAAAGGGTACTTTTTTATCTGTCTAAATCACTTGAAAATGTCTTCTCGTACGATTATGACATACTAATTCATATTTACATGATATCAATTGCCAGTCACATGGCTCTTGATACTGGAATGGTTACAGTGACGTTAACCTGTTACCCAAAACCTCATCCTACTCAAAATATAGATTATCATTCAGATGGGTACCAATACAAATGAACTTTTGCAATAAACTTCACCACAGGCTCTAAAATTAGATTCTGTTTTGATCCAGGGATTTTCTGGGGAGTCAGAGCAACTGTTGCCTACTTAAAGCCAATTGTTCTGTCCTTGTTATAAAGAAACCAGAATGAAAAGGCATTACTTCTATTTCTAAGTGGGATTACTTTGTAATTATTAAGTTGTTTGGACATCATTTGTATGGTACTCTTGTTGTCATTACATGTATGCCATGGTTATGTAAGAAATTAAGCTGCAACAGTGATTGGTAGTTATATCCATATGATTAGATTTGATTTTCTTTCAGATCTGTTCAAGAAATGGGTTTAAGTTAGACTAACAACCAATCTTTCCCTGACAATTTCCTTGAAGAACAAGATTGACAATTTAAGCAAGCAAATTAACTGTCTTTTTTGTACAGTTCCCGACCCAACTAGATGTCTTTTTATCCTAAGAAACACTAGCTAGATTTTGACACGAGCACTCAGATGCTGTGATCACCTAGGAACAACAAAGAAAGGTATTGGTAGAGTTGCTGGCAATAGATAGCTGAAGATATAAAAGAATCTGGTACTAGTTTCATAATGCGAAGCAGGATTCCTGTTGCAGAGACTAAATTCTGCTAAGCTTTACTATTGTGTCCAAGTTATCTTAGCATGCTTGTTTGGCCGGAACAAAATGCCCAGCCATCAATATATTATGCACGGAAAAACTTTGGAAGGAGTGAATTCGGCAGTTAGGCTGTCCTCTGGACGGCAGTTAGGAATGATGTTCTTGTGGCCCAATTAATTTGTATAAACTACGTTGACTTCCTTGCTCGGCAATGCTGAATTATTGTCCTTGTTCAACCGACGATGACAACGCAAAATATTAATAACATACACCAAGCTCGGAGAGGTCAAGCCAGTATAGAATGCCACATTCATAAAAAACGAATCTTTTTTTTTTTATCGTTTTGCATAATAATTCACATCTAATTATTATAATTTACAACAACCAAATGTTTTTTTTCCTTTTTCTTTCTTTAAGTGATTCGTACAATAAATGTCCATCTTAGCTGTGAGGAAATGACATGGAAGGAAAAATGTAATGCTTGCTCAGGCCAGCTAACGCAGCTACTGTTGCAATACCACCAGGTTAGGTCACTTACAAATTAATCCAGCAACAAAAGCAAGAGCTAGCCAATTTCTGCCACAAAACTTACAAAGAAACTATACAGGGAGGATTTAGTATTTGTATTTAACAACAAAGAAAATTATTCCTTCTCCTGTAATTGATATAAAACTAGGTCAAATATTAGCTTCACACACAAAAAGAAGAAGAAGAAAGCATGAATAAACTTTTAATTAGATGGGAAATTGTCCAATTTATAGATCGATTGCTCCCCACCTGGCCAGTCTCCCCAGAGGAATATGATTATCTATTGTGTGTTTAGCCTTCAGATCAATTCATTGGAAAATTATGTTATGGCCTGCGTTTAAATAAAAACACAAACTGGCATTTATTTTTGTAGATTATCTATATATTTTCCTTATTTCTATTTTCCGTTTCTGATCACCTGAGACTCGGTCTGTCTACAACCAAGCGTTGACTATTAGCTGGGCACGAGCCTGAACAAAACAGAACGTTGTATTATCAGAAGTATCTGTCCATTAGTAAAAATATACAGATAAAAGATTCAGAAACCGAAAGTATCTATTCATAGAAATAAAAAAAATCCCAACATGATCTCGGATGGATGATATGAAAAGGACATGGCGATTTGCATGGATCACAAAGAGAAAAAGCATCTGCATTCCTTTGTTTCGAAAATTCATTGGCCTAGACTGTTTCGAATCTGCATTACTTTACATTTTATATTTTGTTGTGTAATTTTCAAATTTGTAATGTAATGAACCATTATAATTCGATCATGACTCATTACATTATAAGTATAATAAAAAAAAAATTAGGTACATGATTGAGAGTAATTATATAGGGACTTGATTGCAAATAAATTTATCATCAAGACTAAAATGTGATTTTAAAGAAATTCAAGGACAAAAAAACTTTCAAATAAAGACCAATTTGTAAATAAATATAAAACGTCAAGCCTGAGATATTTTTTAAAAAAACTCAAGGACTGAAATGAAACCTTTAAAAAATCTCCATTGCAATACTAAAAATATTTGTAACCAAATAAAAAAAATATAATTCACAGATGATTAGATGGCATTATATTATCGTGTTAAGCATGTGATTGATAATTTGATCCCCACGTATTTGTCATCAATATTATTACATATTCTATATTTCTAGCGTTTGGCTTATTTGATTCCCATTTCAACCGCTACTTCATGTGAATTAATTATCCGACTCTGCCCTTATTTTGGGATAAGATTGATTTATAGATAACAAAAATTAAACCATGGCACTACGAAAGGATTCGGTTTCTTGCTGTCTTTGTTTCTTTTTTTAAGTGACACAATCGGTTTTGATAAGTCTAAAAATAACCCGAACAATCGATAAAATGTTGTTTGATTTACAAAAATTAAAGACAATATTTAAAAAAAAAATATTGAAACGATAACATATTAAAGTGATTTGAGCTAATTTGGGATAACTTGTCAAATCTTCGACTTGGATCATGAGTATATAATAATTCTATATAAAACAAATTAAAATAAATTACAAAATTTAATTTTTAATCAACTCGGTGCTAAAGAAAAAAATTAAAAAAAATTAATTAAAAAGTAACAAAAAAAAATTGATCTGAGTCAATAGTCAAACTCATGACTCATGTTATGAGACCGAGATAACCTCATCAAAAATAAACAAAAAAAAACATGAGTTAATCTGGGTTAACTTATCAAACTCGTGACTAAGGTCAGAGGACTATAATAACCTCATAGAAAGCAAATCAAAACAAATTATGAAACCCAATTTTTAATAAACTCATTGTTAAAGATTGAAATTTTAAGAAAAAATCAATCTAAAACATGATACAATAAAACAACATGAGTTTATCCAGGTTAACCCGTAAAACACATGACCTGAGTCATAAGACTGGGATAACTTCATAGAAAGCAAGCAAAAATAAATCATGAAACCTAATTCATGGTCAACTAGATGTTGAAGGATGAAAATGAAAAGGTACCAATTAAAAAAAGACAAAAAAAAACTTGAGTCAACTAGGTTAACCCGCAACTCAAGTCATAAGACCGAGATAACCTTATAGAAAGCAAACCAAAATAAATCATGAAGTCTAATTCCTAATCAACCCAATGTTGAAATTAAACAAAATCAATTTAAAAAGATTTAAAAAAATCAGGGTTTAAGGTTTTTTTACACAAGAACTTGTTTTTTTAACCCATTTTCACCAAAAACACCCTAGAAAATCATGATAAACCTATCCATGGTCTAAAAACATATCAAAAACTAAAATCAACCTAAAATAAAAAATCATTCCAGGCTCAGGTTTATGTTTTTTCCAACTTTAAAAGTAAAAAAAATACTTAATATTAACTTCCCTCATGAAATTGAATCATTTGATATAAATATTAACTATTTTGATAGCTTAAATCGGTGTTAACGATTTTTTTTCTCTCTATCATCAAAGTTTGGCCACTTCTCTATCTTCTTTCTTGAATCAGAGACTAAAAAATAATAAAAATAAATTTTTATATCAAAATTGAATGGAGAAAATATTAAGGTACCAAATATGTGTAATTTTTAAAGTACAAGGACTAAATTAAACTTTTTATTTGAACTTTAAAACCATCACTTATTTATGATGTATTTTCTACTTTAATTCTTATTTTTCAATTTTATACATAGTGAATAAATTTCATTCAATTGCCCTTGAACTTGGCTTAAAAAGGATGTAATCACACCAAAAAAAAAAGTTTAAAATGTAAATTGAAAAATAAATATGAATAATAAATCCATGGTAAAATATAAAAGGATGCATATTATTATCCAAACAATACTTATCCCACATGTTTTAGGTTTTTACTTAATAATAATAAGAAGAAGAAATCAGACAATCTTCCATATGTCTCATGCTCAATTTTTTTTAAGCCATATACAGCACTCATTAAAAAAGATATAAAAAAAAGATATAATTAATATTTTAAACAATAAGTATAATTCGTCCATTTTAGAGTAATATGCTGTGAGCACGTGGAAATAGCAATCCTTAAAAAAAAAAAAAAAAAAGAGTGAAAGCGTCATATTTCAAAAAGTAAAGGTAATAAATACCATGACCGAATATTTAAAACGTCCGATCAAATAAATGGTGACATGATCTCATATTTTAACATTCAGTCTTATCTACCAAAACGACACCCAATCACATCTTAAGACGAATATTTCTGGGGACCATGTCCGAAAGGTCTTCTGGATAAATTTTGTGGTGTCATACGTTTGGATATCTATGTTGTTTGCTATTGCGGTGTCATGTTTTTGAAATTTTTTATTTTTTTTATTTTTAAATTATTTTTTGAAATATTTTTAGATTTTTTTATATACTAATTTTAAAAAATAAAATTATTTTAATATATTTCTTTACTTCCAAAGAAACCTAATAAAAAAGTCCTAGGAAAGCAGGATTTATGAAGAAAAGTGGTTTTTTTTCACGTGTCTAACGCACAGAACTTCTTGATATTTGACTGGCCGTTTTGACCTTGTTAAAACCGCCACTTGTTTCTCTTTACTACCATTTCACAACCCACAAGGCAGAAGCTCCTAGCAGCTGCTGTCTTCAACAAACAGACACTGACATTTGGCTTCTGCATCTTTTATCTCCAAACCAGAAGTGAACTTTTGCATCTCTCTGTGCTTCGTTACTTCAAACCCTAGAAAATGGCGGAGCACGTGACGGAAAATGGAGGGGTACCACTTGAGAGGAAAGTGATGGTTGCCGTTGATGATGGTGAGTATAGCCACTATGCTCTCATGTGGGTACTTGACAATCTTGAGGAATCTATCACTAAATCACCTCTAGTTATCTTCACCGCACAGCCTCCTCCCAGCAGTAACCATTCTTTTACTGCTGCTGCTCTCAGTTCTGCTCGCATGTACTGCTCGGTTTCAGCCAGTAAGTGCTCCTTTTTTCCTCTATTTCTTATATGTACAAAATCTGAAGTTACAAGATTTGATTGCTATTGGAGTTGTAATTCTGTTTTTTGCGGAACCAAACCATATTGTTGAGAAATCAAAAGGAGATTCGTATTTCATTCAAATCCTTAGTGAACCAAAACATATCCAAGGAGTTTGCAGTGTCCACATAAAAAGTTTTTTTTTCTTCTAAAACTAGAGGTAAAGGATCCTTCGAATCTACTATTCCTCGGTCCTAGTGTGTTTTTTTTCTTCGAATCTACTATTCCTCGGTCCTAGTGTGTTTTTGTGTAAAGATCCTCTATTTTCTTTTTGTTACTAAAATTTTGATTGACTGGTATAGAATCTTAGGAGAAATAGACCAACATCTGGATTCTGTATGTTGGAAATTGTACGCTCAAATTATTTATGCTGTGTGTGACAGATCCGGAGTATACTTACACTATCCAAGACCAGAATAGGAAGATCGCGTTTGCTTTGCTGGAGAAAGCTAAAGAAATTTGTGCTGGTCGAGGAGTACGCTCACGTTTCTCTGTTCTATACTGATTAGCATGAAATTCAATTGTTTCACAACCGTCCAAGATATTAAAGCCCTAATTTGCATTTGATTTTCTGGGGCATGCCAATGTGTCTAAATGAGGACTTACATTTATTACTTTTGTTTTTCAAAGGTTGATGCCGAGACATTAACAGAGGTGGGTGATCCTCAAACAGCCATATGCGATGCAGTTCAAAGGCTCAATATTAGCCTGCTTGTTTTAGGGGAGCGCGGCATTGGCAAAATCAAAAGGTTAATCCTTTCCTATCTACAAAAGGGTTTACAAATTTATATCTGTTTCGATGCTCGGTAGCTTAAGTAAAAACTATCTCTCTGATGCTGTTACATACAAATTTTACAATTCATCGACTGTAGCTGGGATGATGGTGCAAGTTAAAAAAAATAAAAATACAAAGCACTCATTTTTCATCAATTCATGAACTTGAATCCTAACATCAGAAATGTTTGGTGTCATTGAGACCAAGATAAAACAGAATTGTTTCGTTGTTTATGAAAATTGGTACTGTTAAAAGTTGCTTGAGAAAATGTGACAAGGATATGAAAATATTTATTGATGACTCATGAGTCAGTAGGTTAAGTTCTTGCATTTAGACATAGAATGTATTATAGTTCGAGTTATGATCATATACCTTTCAACCATACATATAGTCTTCCCTGCTGTTTTAAAGAAGGATGTGAAAACTTATTAGAATGTTTTATACTAGTCCAAATCTTCACGAGAAGCAACAGATAGAAGAAACATTTTCACTTGGTTTATCCAGTTATGCTTTCCTAGTTTTTTCCCTCTTTCTTTTTATTTGACAAATGACGATCACAGTTAACATTTTACGTATTCTGCCAGTTAAGTTATTATGCTAACTTCAAATAGCATTTCTGGGTTCTGATTCCAATATCTTTACACAGAGCTATCCAAGGAAGTGTGAGCAGTTACTGTCTTCACAATGCAAAGTGCCCCGTTCTGGTAGTGAAGAAACCTTAAAAAAAGAAAAGTATGCTATGTTGTAAACTTGGATTTAGACTGCATTTCTCTATTTCTTGTATAGATATTTGAGCTGATCCAGCTGTAAATTATTTGTGTTAAAAAAAAGGTGGTGTTGCAATGAATGCCCCACAAAGTTCAACCTCTCGATGTTTTGTTAAATGCATTGAATGATCTGTAGTTTGTCAAAAACTTGTTATTTTCATGGAATGTATGTTGAAAGCACTGCTTTTTCCTTGTACCACCATTGCGTCTAACAGTATTTACAGTTATATGTCTATCTTTACTTGTTTGATTTAAACTAAATTTTAAGAAAAATCAGAGTGCTTGAGTTTTTAGAAGACAATATGTAGTATTACATTTGCAAACAATGCCTAAAAGTTTAGGATACATTGCATAGATAAGCCCCCCCCATATAATCAACATAGAACAGTATCTCTCAAACGCTTCAGGATGCTCTATTTAATTCCAGAACCAAATATTCGTCACTGAAAAATGCGGTTGAGCGTGGCTGCCAGACGAACTCCACCTTGAGCTAACCGCAATTTCACAATCGGTAAACGGGATAGGAAATAATCATCTGCAATGCAAAAGAGATGGTCTTATTTTTTCTGATTAATCGAATAACAAGTGCATGCACTCAAACCAGTAAACCTCAGAAGAATATCTTGCATCTTTCCAACCTTCTAACACGGTCCCTTCAGTCGCCCCTTTATATGCCCAATCGCATGCTGCTTCGATACCTTCAGATGCATATCTATAAAACAAACAATTTTTTTTTTAAGATTAATGTATGAATTAACAAAATTGTAATAATAAAATCCAGAATCAAGTTAATCATCGTCCATCCTAGCTGTTTGAATTAAGTTTAATTACATGCAAGGGTTGAAAATAGAGTAAAACAGGCAGGAAAAAAAATTACTGGCGTGACTAGGGTTGAACAGACATCGATATTGTCGCAAAATAATCTTATGGTGAAAGAAAGAAATTCCTTATAAATTGTTCGTCTCCTAATAAATCGGGGATGTTAAACATACATGTCCGGGCAGGCTGTCTTGTTAAGGCTGCAGGTCTCCCATCTTGGAATTAAATCTTCCCAGTCATTCTGTTGTTTGGTTGTTGCCAAAGGCAACAGAGAATAAAAAAAAGAAAGTTATGTCAGAAAGGGTGAAGAAAACGAACAGATTTATTGGGCCAAACGTATTTCATTTGGTTCAAATCTTTGAAGAAGAGTACCGTGATATTTTTCTGAACGGCATCAACCAAGTCATCCACGTTTGAGTTGTACAATCTTTCCTCTGCTGTCTCTATTATACTGGCATCCCAAATCTGTAAGCATTGACATTAGCACAACGTTTAGCTTTTTTATTAAAGGCCGAGGCATTTTCGACAACGTTTGGCAATTGGACTGACATGGTGAAGGACTTGTTTCCTTCTGTACCAATGGACATCAATGGTGTTGCCTCCTTTGTCTGAAGCAAAACCCACATGTAGAGGCTGCATTGAAAAAACATTACTATCATCTACAAAGGCGAAAAGCATTGACTCGACAATGAACACAATATTGCGGAATAAAAAGTGCAATTTTCTCACACCTGATGGATGTCTCCCATAAAATGAGAAAGGAAGAGAAGGGCTTCTGTCAGGTTATCTGATAAATCAACTCATTTCGTTAGCAAGATTTATGATGACAGGCAGGGAAGATTGATGAATAACAATTTGTTTTCATTACTATCAGCTTGCGAGGAACCACTGTTGTAGGTAAGAAGCTGGGTAGTGTAATTGTTAATTGCCCCTGCAACACACCTTCCTTTTTCACCAGTATCATCCTCGCAATCCCCTGAGCATAAAAAAGGAAAAGTTAACACCTGCAGCAATGGATAATTGAAGCAGAACCACCAAATTCGGCTTTCGTCTTTCTACGGGCAGTTAACACCAGAAAAAGAAAAACAAAAACTGGTCTGACTTAGAAGCAATACAAACTGGGAAGGGAAAAAGGGACAGAGAGAAAAGGGGGATGGTATTCATATACAAGCAGAAGAGCAACTTACTAGTGTATTTGTAGTTGCAAACATCTGGGGTATTGATGAAATGAAGAGGGGCTGACCAATGATAACGGAACCTAACCTCGTCTGCCCATGAGCACACACTCCCTAAGTCACTCCCTGCATATTCTGGCAGCAGTTGCTTGACAGCATCTGCAGCAGCTTCACTTAAGCGGGACTGTTACAGCACAAAAGCACAAGCACAAAATACATATTGATCCCTAAAAGAAGAAAAACACACATCATAACGATATAAGAGCAAAAGAGAAGCTTAAAGACCTGAGCAATTCTGCATACTGTGAGGTGTCCATCAATTCCCCAACCATTAATCACTGGAAACAGAAGCAGAAGTGAAACAATTGTCAAAAGATTGATACACCAATACCCCATTGTCAATTTTGGACAGACAACTCTCGCTGAGCTCTCAGTATTTATGCAGAGGTACCATTGCCGACGTGGGAGAAAAAAGAGGAAAGAATCTAAAACGTATAGACTCTGGGTAGGTGTGAACTGTATGAGCACCCAACCTTTTTGCCAGTGTATTTGTCATAAAGATATCCATATCATGTGAATGCTAACTATATCTGTATGTTTATTTTATTTTTAAATTTAATTTATGATTGGGATATGCAGTGACGGCTTAGGATCCAATTTTTTGTTCACACTTGGAAGTTCGAATTGCCATTTGACTAGAGTGTCTGTGTTTAATTAAATATTATTTCGGCGGAATAAACTCATTGTTTTTGCAGGCAGGTGCGTGCTTGGAAAGGAAAGGACCCCAAAACGGGCAGCATAATGGCTGAAATGGAGGTCGCAGGATGGTGATTGAGAGATATCCAGTTCATTTCCTTCTTGAAAGGCAGAATCTTCTTAATTAAATAAAAACGGATTCTGTATAGAATTCATGGAAAGGATAATACCTTATGTGACATTTTACAATATCATAGGAGTGAATTACAACAATCCTCTGCTGTGAAATTATTGAGATCAAACAAAATTTTAAAAATTGGATGTTATTTTAATTTATTTTCAATATCATATTATTT
>Ga0325414_1000683_pt1 | contig 29302 bp, 15 predicted proteins | sample PopdelMetagenome_8_FD_206183 | JGI IMG/M metagenome (GOLD analysis project Ga0325414, IMG submission 206183) | Populus deltoides microbial communities from Bellville, Georgia, United States - Leaf-PdKOR-R3 | ecosystem: Host-associated > Plants > Phyllosphere > Phylloplane/Leaf | place: USA... | reverse complement strand
GACTGGGCGACACTGTTTTGAAATAGCACCAAAATAGAAAAACAAATAAAAAAAAGGTATTTCACGGTCTGGAGATAAGGTTATTATCGGTATTTAAAGGCAAGTAGCATTTGCGTCACGCTACCACCTCAAGCTTTCCGCTCTTTCTCGTCTCGTCTCGCCAAAACAGACAAAAACACCAGTCAGAAATTGCAAGCAAAGCCAAGAAAGGCACAATCTCCCTCTATCTTTCTCTCTACGTGACTGAAGCCAATGATCAATCTCTCTTACGAAAGGCTGGATTGATACGCTTCAGGTCATCGTGTTTCTCTCTGTTACGATCTGTGTATTCATCTATGTGTGAAAACAGTAGAATAACTTAGAGCTCGAAATTGTTTTTTTGATTTTCTAGAAGCGGGATTTGATTTTATGGTTTATTTTTAGGATTGGGATGCTTGGTCACACTGCGCTATTTTGAATTTTATTAGGGGACTAAGAGAGGAGTTTCTTGGTCCCCATCAAATGAGCTACAGTTGTGTTAAGAAATTGTGTAAAGGACTATAATGAGCTTAAAACTGAACAGCCCATTTCTTGGGATTCCGGTTAATGGTCGAAACCGGACCCATTCTCTGTGTTCGGGAAGAGGGCACTTATCGAAAAGGGGTTTTGGGAAATGTGTGTGTGTGAAAAAGTATAGTGATTGGGTTGCTCAAGCGATTAGGTTCTCGCATTTCTGTGGAAAGAATGTGGAGTTATTAAGGAATGCTATTGGATTAAGAAATGGGTTGAGGGTGGAATGTGTGAAAGAGCCGTTTGTGCAAAGTAAGGCTCTTGTGAGGTCATTGGCTCCTGTGTGGAAAGAAGGGTTGTTAATAGTGAGATGTTCGGTTTTTGGGGCTGTGATATCTGGGGTGTGTTTGTTGGTTTGGTATGGGCAGAACAGAGCTAAGTGTTACATAGAGGCAAAGCTTTTGCCTTCTGTTTGTTCAGTGCTTAGTGATTATGTTCAGCGGGAAATTGATTTTGGTAAGGTTAGGAATGTGTCGCCTTTAAGTGTTACTTTGGAGTCATGCTCAATTGGGCCTCATGGCGAGGAATTTTCTTGTGGGGAGGTGCCTACAATGAAGCTTAAACTTCGTCCTTTTGCAAGTTTGAGGAGGGGGAAGATTGTGATTGATGCTATTTTGTCTCATCCAAGTGTCATGGTTGTGCAAAAGAAGGATTATACTTGGTTGGGGATACCCTCATCTGAAGGTGGTCTACAAAGGCACTTGTCCAATGAAGAAGGGATTGACTATCGTACAAAAACAAGGAGGCTTGCGCGGGAGGAATCAGCTGCTCGCTGGGACATAGAAAGGGATGATGGTGCTAAGGAGGCTGCAGAGAAGGGTTATACTGTTCCTGAAAGAGATCCTGATATAGCTGGATATGATGTTCCAAAGAAAGATGCAACCCATTCGACAGATCTAACAAACTATGAGTTTTTCCCATTCATGGATGATAAGATGCATTGGAAGGACCATCATTGCATGGACACAGGACTTGACTATGATAAGAGGCATGCTCATTTGGAGAAATCTTTTGGTGTAAAATTTCCTGGTTCAGGCCTTAAATTATGGTCTAGTGTGATTAGAGGACCCAAAAAGCACAAATTTAAGAAGAAGGCTAATGGGAGTGATATCTCAGCAGCCAGCATTAATGCCAAAAGACGAATCCTTGAGCGTAGTTCCACGGCAGCAGTTGCATATTTCCAGGGTTTATACAGTGAAAAGTCTGATGAGCCTTCTCAGTCATCTGGTGGTTTTGATGTTATGAACCTTGACTCCCTTTTAGCTCAAAGTGGAGGTGATTATAGTCTGGACATATCTATTGATGCAAGTACTGGTGATGAAGACTCAACAGCTAAAAGCCAGAATAAAGACTCAGTAAACCAGCCACTGGCAGCGGGTCAAAATGTTCACGGTCATATCGACAAGTTTAATATTATACGTGATACCTTTCTTGCGACTGTTGTTCATCTCGTTGAAGTTCAAAAAGTCATTGAAAATTTTCCGTCCATCAGAAATCTATCAGGAGATGCTAAAACAAACAATATAAACGATGTGGATTTAGCAGTTGATGCTGTAAATAGACGAATAGGTGCTAGTGACTTGGGCACTCAAAGCCACCATGCATCTCAAAGTTTAAGTTCTGTAAAGCTGGAGCGTGGTCCTGCAACATACCTTCCAGTTCCTGGTTGGTCCTTGAGTTTGACATCTGGCTTACCCTCTTTTTCAAGAAGGCTCAGCAATCTGCTATCTCATCTCCTTGCTGGGCCATTTCAAGAGATTAAGTCAGGTGTCGGTCCTAAAGTTGAAGATATTGTTGCAGAACTTGTTGATGGGGTAGATGTAGTGCAGTCTGAAGGAATTGAGAAAATGCTTCCTGTTTCATTGGATTCTGTACATTTCAAAGGTGGAACACTGATGCTGCTTGCATATGGTGACAGAGAACCTAGGTGAGTGCCCCTTTTAGTATTAGTTGTATAAAATCATGTTTTATTTATTACATTGTTTATGTGGAGTGGAGTGGCCTTAGTGGTTTCTAATTTTCTTTTTCTTACTATTCATGGAGCAATAAGTAATGAGGTTTTCTTGTTGCTACCTTCAAGGTAAATTTGAGGTTTTCTGTTCTTCTGGTCTTTGACATGAGAAAAATTAATAGAAGTCTTTCATTGTTGCAAAATTCTATAAAAAACAGATATCATTTAGAGCATGGCCTTGCAATGGATTTCCCTGACATGCTATATTTTGCTTGAATAGTTGTATAATAAGGCACCTTTATTCTCATGGCTAGTGTGAGTGGGATTGAACATTGCATAGCTCTATCTGCTTTCCTCAGTTAAAGGATTATTTCTTACCTTTCCAATTCCTATCATTCTTAAAAACTGCCCAGTCTGTGATTGCACTCATAAAAACTGAAAACTTCTCATAACATCAATCATAGAATAGACTCGGAAGCTTAACTCTCTCTCTCGCTCTCTCTCCGCACGTGCGCACACACACACACATGCACACACATTTATATTCACACACACACACATATGTATGAGTGCATGTGTCTAAATTGGCTGTTCTTCATTATTGCTTAGTGTCCTAATTCATGGCTAATAGACGTTTTGGCAAAGATTTTGTGTGTGTTTTGTTTGTACATGTACTTGTGCTCCCCTGATGTTAATAAGCAATGATGGTCCTTGAATCAAACTAGAAGAACTGGCTTTCTAATACTGACATATTTTTTTTTTAAATTGATCAGTGTGCTAATCTCAACAAGTGAAGTGTCTAAAAGATAAAATCTTTGATAAAGTTACAGATTGTCCGGTTATTATTAAGGGATAACTGATTCAGCAGTGTCTTTGCTGGGATCTTCAAAAAGATTGGATTGCCTTGTTACATCGTGTTTGTTTAGTATTGTGTTTACTTCCTGTTCTTCCTTTGAGAGGATTTTTTTGTCATCTATGTAACTCTTTCTTCTCTTGCTCTTTGTTAATCCTGGATTAATCCAAAAATGAAGTGGTTTCTGCTGAAACATTGGATAGAAGTGTTCTTTTATGAAGACACATTCTCCTGTGCATGACATTAATTTCTTTACCAAGTGATTTATGCATACCATTTATGCTTTCTACTATACTGTGTATAGGGAAATGGGAAATGTTAATGGACATCTGAAGTTTCAAAATCATTATGGTCGTGTGCATGTTCAGTTGAGCGGCAACTGTAGGATGTGGAGATCTGATGCAGTGTCTGAAGATGGAGGCTGGTTGTCTGCAGATGTTTTTGTTGATGTTGTTGAGCAGACATGGCATGCCAATTTAAAAATCATCAACCTCTTTGCTCCGGTAAGGTACACACTGAATTTGGTATTTATGTTTGAAAATTGTTAAGAACCTTTTTGTCTGCTATCTCAGTGAGAGAAATTGTAACTGAATTGTTTCAATTCGTCTTTGCAGCTTTTTGAAAGAATTTTAGAAATTCCAATCGCATGGTCCAAAGGGAGAGCCACTGGTGAGGTGCTTTTCTAACTCCAATTCAATTTTTATTTTTATCCAATCCTTCTCCCCGAATATATAAGAATGTTCCTCAATTTCCGACCAACTGGACATGTCCATATTGATATTACCATTTAATCTTTTATTTTCATGTTATAGTTATTAAAAGGAAATATTTCTTATTATTTTCACAAGAAATTTCTTAACTGCTCCCAAGCTCTTTTTGATGATTTTTCTGGTAAAAATGCATGGTGGTTGGGGCACATGTTATTAATTTGTGAAGCATGCGAGATTAAATTGTCTGATGTCAGAAACTAGCATGGTTATACTTCTGAGTGCTTAGATTTATTATCATTACAAAAATTATATTTTTTTAGCTCTGCTTTTATGATTAGATTTATCTTTTATTTTTCCGAGTGAACTGCAGATATTTATCTCCTGCTTTAAGCATAATTTCATATGGTAGTGAATTTGGCTTTGCTCTGTACTTAAATCAAGTTGCTTGTTTCAATTTACTTTGTTATTTGAGTTTGCATCTACCGTCAGATGTTTTCTAGTTTAGCTGTATGGCATCAGAATTGTCTGCCTTGACACGTAGTAATGTTGTGTAAGGTTCCTGAGACTCTGCCCTTCCATTAAACAAAGATTTAAATGTTTCATTTCCACAGATAATCTTTTTGATTCTAAATGTTTGTTTTCTCAAAAGTTGTTAAAAGGACAATTTTTTTTTATATTTAATAAATATACTAGACAATTTTATTTGCATCCTTCTCCTTTTGCAGGTTCACATGTGTATGTCTAGAGGGGAAACATTTCCTAATCTTCACGGGCAACTTGATGTTACAGGATTGTCCTTTCAGATAAATGATGCTCCATCATGGTTTTCTGTACGTCCTTGTTTCATGTGTTCTTAAATGCTTGATTTCTTTATCTTCTCTTTATGGAGACTTTTATTTCAGCATGTCTCATATTTTAGGATATGTTGTAGCTGGCAGAAACATGTAATTTTGTCTGGCATATGGTTCATGGCCTGCATATCTCATTTACAGATCTCTTTACTTTAGTGTCACTTTCTTTGTGATCTATATATAGGTATATTTTATGCCCAGGTGAGTATGAGTTATTTGTTGATGATGATGTGATTTTTATTAGATGGTATGATGCCTTGGAAGTTCTTTTGATGCTTGTCATGTATGTTTAGCTAAGGGAGGAGCTAGATGACATCTTTCTCCATCAAGAGATGGGTCAGGTGGAGGTCACCAGTTAAATCCCTTTTGAGTGTCAAGTTGCTGAAGAAAAAGAAAAACAAAATGTTTCTTTCTTCCAGTACTTATAAATTTCTTGTCTTTATCTCTAATAATTTGAGGAGACAAGTAGAGACAAAAGCAATTGTTTTGTATTGAGGGAAGGAAAGGAATGGATTAGAAAAGTAAATCTTTTGTTGGAAAATTTAAAAAGGAGGAAAAGGATACGAGGGAAATGCATTCTCAAGGTCTGCATTTTATTTCCTGCAACAAATGCCATTATTCAGATATATGTAAGAGAACCTATTTACTATTTAGTTATGTGGAAAATAAAAGAAAGAAAAGCATGAGGTTAATTTACCCGCCCTCTGCCACCGGATGAACCTTTATAAAACTGATTAGTAGTTTAGGACTATACCTGATTTCAGAATAACCGTAACAAGGCTGTGTTGAATTGGTTTAATATATCATGGACATTTTACATATCAACAGCAATCTGATTTTCCATGAACTTTCCCAATTAATATACTTCTCATTGTACTTTTATGTTACTACTTGTAATGTGTCAAAATAGTGTATGCAAAATTTATTCACGCTTATCGCATGTGGTGTTTCAGGTGTATACTGAAAAAGTTGAAATCATCATTTACTGTTCATCTTTTAAAATAAAAAAATAAGGAAACTAATTCTTTTCAGTAGGCTGGAAATCTTACATTGACTGTGCATTTGACAGGATATTTCAGCAAGTTTATGTTTCCGTGGCCAACGAATATTCTTGCATAATGCAAGTGGCTGGTTTGGCAATGTTCCTTTAGAAGCTTCTGGAGATTTTGGCATTCATCCAGAGGAAGGTGAATTTCATCTAATGTGTCAGGTATGGTCTTATATACAACTGCCTCACACTTGAGAAGATGTATGTATTTCTTGACTTCAGCATCACTCCATTTTGTCAGATGTGATATGACATTTTACTTGGGACTGGAAGGTTGATACTTCCTATGTGTGCTAAAGTGAATGTTTTGATGGTTATATTGCGAGAGTTATCTTATTCAATAAGAGATGTCCAGGTAGAATTGATGCAACATTCTTCTCGTGATGGAGAATGGTTCAGTCATGACATTGAAAATATAGTTGCTTGCCTACAAAATTTTCCTTAGAACATAAAATTCAACTGCAAAAAAGGTCATAGAATAAAATAGAGATCCATGTGGAAGTCCTACTTAATCTCTCACAGAGGAGTTCTTTATCTTGTGTTCTGATGAGGAATTGATCAAGGAGAATGTTTATCCTGCAAAGTAGTGGCTCCTCACTTGGAGGGTGGGTATGAAATCTGTTATAATGCGAGCATGTGATCCTTCAACAATGGTTCACATTAGATAATGTGATTTCAAATGACAGAAATTCTCATTTTTGACATTCATCATATAAACAACTGCAGTCTGTTAGAACTTTGGTTACAACCCATTCAGTATGTTTTTGTTCTGTCATTGCTTTCTTTTATAATAAGAACCTAAACTCTGTAGTCTAATACCTTTTTAATCCTGCTAATAACTAGTTGTTGAAGACATTATGCATGTTGTATATATGTCTGAATGTTTTTATAGTTACAATTACGGTTGGAATTTTTCTGACCTCGAACTGGCAGGTTGCAGTGGCTTGTTACTTGTTTTAATTCTGTTGTGTTATTTCCTATCAAACCAATAATATGTGCATTATCAATTGATTTAGGTCCCTTGTGTCGAAGTAAATGCTCTGATGAAAACTTTTAAGATGAGACCTTTATTGTTCCCGGTAAGTGTGTCTGTATTTCATTGAATTCTTTATTGAATATACACTTAAAAGTTCAATTTTTTTTTCTAGCCGGTTAATTCCTATAATATTGTCAAATTGATCTGGGCAATCACTATATTTTATAACAAAGCAAGAATGAGTTCATACTGACTACTTTGATTTTTTCTCCATCTTCTTTCTCCATTGGCTTCAGTTAGCTGGTTCTGTAACTGCTGTATTTAACTGTCAAGGTCCACTGGATGCTCCTATATTTGTGGGAAGTGGAGTGGTTTCGAGGAAGATATCTCATTCATTTTCAGATGTCCCTGCATCTGTTGCACTGGAAGCAATGTTAAAAAGCAAAGAGGCTGGTGCTGTGGCAGCCTTTGATCGCATTCCCTTTTCATATTTATCAGCCAATTTCACATTTAACACTGATAACTGTGTAAGTTTGTTTTGAATATTTGATCACACAAGTCCTAAGCTAGAATGACAACTTTTTTTCAATTTCAGTACAGATTTAATTATTGTGCTATATATTTTCACGATATAGGTTGCTGACTTGTATGGAATTAGAGCTAGCCTTGTAGATGGTGGTGAAATTAGAGGAGCAGGGAATGCATGGATTTGCCCAGAGGTAAACTGCTTGTGCTATAACCTCTCTTTCTTTCCTTCTCTGTCTTTCTCGACACACACAGATACACAGTCAGCTAGGAGGTGAGCTGACATGTTTCGTTGCATTGTGAACTAGGATTGGGCTTTCTAGATTCTCCTGTGGTGTCTTGTGTCTCATATTTTATACCAAATTTCACTCTGAAGAGTATATGATTACAGTTGGATTATCTTATGCACTTTCTTTCTAGTTGGATCTTCACCTAGACAAGTGTTGATAAAACTCCGAAATAGCATTTCTTTGGAACCGTATTTTTATCAGTAAAGACAAGAAAATCCAGGGTAGCATAATTTTTAGACTTTGTCTTGGATTTGAAATCGTAGCTGACAATTGGATACAATTGATATTTTCTGTTTTCCGCCGACATGCATGAGTTTCTTTTGTTTTGTTTTTTTCAATTGATCTTGAGCATATTCGTAACTAACATGTAAATGTAAGAGCTAACATTTTTGTTAACACTAGAGGGCGTAGCGAAGAAAACAGACCTTTGATTTTCTAAATCCACATCTGTTGCCGGTACAATTCTATTTTAGCAAGTTGCTCTTGGTCTTTTATGATCCTACCATGCCATGCTTTTTATGGATTCCTTCGAACTTCTGATCTGAATCAAGCATGTAATTAAGTTTCTAACATTTAGGCTGTCATCTTCGATGTCTTTCATTTGCCATGTTACCTGATCAGTGGTTTGAATAGGAATATAAACGGTGGTGTTCTTGAAGTCTGCACATTGATGCATGGAATGCTTGTCCCTAAGGTTATTTTATTTTTCCATTTCCATTCTGATATGGAACACTTTGTCACAGGGTGAAGTGGATGATGCAGCAATAGACGTTAATTTTTCTGGAAACTTTTCCTCTGATAAGATTATACATCGATATATTCCAGAGTACCTACAGTCGATGCCTCTAAAATTAGGGGACCTAACTGGAGAAACAAAACTTTCTGGATCCCTCTTAAGACCGTGAGCTCCATAAGCTTATCCTTGTCATAGCGCATTAGTTGTTCATTCTATGATTTTGTTTGCATGTACTGTACTGTGGTTGATTGGCATTCCTTCTGGACATAGGAGGTTTGACATCAAGTGGATTGCGCCAAAAGCTGAGGGGTCATTTAGTGATGCTCGGGGAGATATCATGATCTCACATGATTATATTACAATTAAATCTTCATCTGTTGCTTTTGAGTTAGACACAAAAGTTCAAACGTCTTATCCTGATGAATACTTCCCAGACAGAAAGGAGTTTGATGGAAATAAAATTTTGCCATTTACTGTTGAAGGAGTTGAGTTGGATCTACGAATGCGTGGTTTTGAGTTTTTCAGCTTGGTATCTTTTTATCCTTTTGATTCTCCAAGACCCACACATTTGAAAGCAACAGGAAAAATCAAATTTCAGGGAAAGGTGCTAAAACCTTCCAGTATTGTTAATGAGCAAGATCTTGCTTCTGGGAGGGACATGCAACATGTGAAAGTAGAAGGGACGGCGCAAGGTACACAAAGTCTTGTTGGCGAGGTTTCGGTCACAGGTCTTAGGCTGAACCAGTTGATGCTTGCACCTCAGTTGGCCGGACAGTTGAGTATTTCACGTGATCGAATCAAGGTAGTGGCTTTCTTTCACCTCAATGTATGTGTCTATGTGTGTGTGTGTGTGTTTTAATGTTGTGCATTTATTTTTAAATATGCCATTCTATGTGCTTATATTCACCTCGAGGAAGTTGTAAGACCTGGATTGCTTTGTTAATGTAGGAGTCAGAGTTAATGTTTTTGCATGAGATATCCTATTTTGATCTGTGAGTTATGTGAATACTTGCTATTTTAATATGGTTAAAATGAACATGAAAACAGAGGTTGTGGATATCTTCTTCCTACACTTGCCTTTTACCTCATCTTGTTTTACATGGCAATCTATTCTGAAAACTGAAGCTCTTTCTGGTGGCGCAGGTGGATGCCATGGGTAGGCCAGATGAAAGTCTTGCTGTGGAGGTTTTGGGCCCATTACAACCTGGTTATGATGAGAGCTCACCAAACAGAAAATTCTCGTCTTTTAACCTTCAGAAGGGACAACTAAAAGCTAACGTCTCTTTCCAACCTCAGCATTCTGCTACTTTGGAGGTATCTGTAGGTCCCATGATTTGGGGAAAAAAAGAGAGAAGAAAAGGAAAATTTTTGCATCTTTACTTGGAATTTTATTCATTCTGTGTTATGTTGAAAATGATTTTCTTTTGCAGAACATGGATAATTGATTTTTTCTGCCTTTTATGAGGTTGTTGTAGGTACGAAATTTGCCGCTGGATGAGTTGGAGTTGGCTTCTCTTCGTGGAACAATACAAAGGGTAAGCCTTGTTGGTATATCCTGTTAAGTTGGAATGCAGTTATCAATAAGAATGAATCTGTTTTGTTTTTCTTCAACATTTCAGCTGCTTACCCGGGCTTCTTTTATTTTACATGCCGACCTTTATGGCTGAACCTGATATTTTCTTGTGATTTAGTTGTTTCTAAGATATAAACGTTGTCAAAGAACCATTTCAACCCAAAAGTATAAGTTGCAAGGCGATACTTTAAGAATGGTTTTATATATTCTTAAACACACTCCTTAAAGTGAAAGCCTTTTGAGCTTGAAACTTGCATAAGTTCACTCAATCTAAACATATAAGCTGTTTCGTAAAGCTTCAAGGATGGTTTTATAAATTCTCTCAAACCCCCTCTCAAGTGAAAGTCTTTTAGGTTTGAAACTTGCACAAGTCTATCATATATTGTGTTTATTTTTTTTTAATTTTAATTAGAGCGGGGGTGGTGAAACTAAAACTCGTGATGATCGTTTGATCATCTAGACTCTAGTATCATGTCCAAGAACTATTGTAAGCTCTTAAGTGAGGTCCTAATAATGATTCTATATATTCTTTAATACACTCTCTCAAGTGAATTTGTGTAGGTCCCCCACTATCTTGTACTTAGTTTTTTTATTTCAATTACAGAGAATGATCATTTTTAATATGAGAGAATGGAATGTTGAGACTTGAACTCATGACCGTTTGGTCATTCAACATGTTTTATTTTAGTTTATATTTTTGTATCTAGTCAATGTGGGATATGTCCACCAACAACCCTGTTTATTTGCATCCCATCTTTTGGGGCCTGTCAAGTGGCATGGGCTCCAGTATCTTTACTGGACTGTTGGGCCTTTTTGAGGCTCTAATACCATATAAAACTTGATAGTTAAGTTTGGATTCCATAAAAAAACTTAAGCCTTGTGGTGGTTGACTCATTCTTAATTTTTTATTTTGTTAAATGAAACTATTCAATATCTAATAAATAAAAGAAATCAAAACAGTATAAAAGATTGAGAATAAGCTAGTCACCACAAGATTGAAGTCTTTTGGATTGAACCTAAACTCAACTATTAAATTTAATATGGTGGCGGAGCCATTTTGTTACAATGATCTAGCAAAGGTCTTGGAGCCCAAACCACTTGGCAACACCAAGATCTAAGTCTTTTGGATGGAACTCAACTATCAAATTCTATATAGTCTCAGAGCCTCGAAGAGGCCCAATGATTCGGTAAAAATCTTAGAGACCAAGCCACTTGACAGACCCCAAAAGATGGGTTGCAAGTGAGTGGGAGTGTAGGTGATTATATCTCACATTGATTAAATACAAAAGCATAAACTAATACAAAGGATGTTGAGTGGACCAACCATCACAAGGCTTAAGTCTTTTGTATTGAGCCCAAACTTAATTATCAAACTCTATGGACATATATAACCGAGTGTTATAGGCTTTCAAGTTTAGCAGGAATGTTCCGCAATCGGTTTTACATGTCTCAATTAAATGTTGAGCTTGATCATGGTCTGTAGAAATCCCTTCACAGGTCTTCCTAAACAAACAAATGATATGGACCTTCATTTATTTCAATTATACCCATAAATACCAGATCATTTGACTGCTAGATGCTGTCTTTCTGAGCTGTCAAAAAGATATTAAAGTGTTTTGAGCTTTCAACTCCTTATAATAATGTTCATCGCCAGCGTATCATGACCATGATAATCTAGGAAGTGCATGCAATTTCTTTATAGTGGGCATTGTTGTGTGAGAAGATCTGCTACTTGAATTTACTATCAGGACACATTGTAACTTCTGACAGTAATGAGGTACGCGATCCTGCTTTTCTCTAGACAGTAAGCTTATGAAGAAAAGTTAAAAAATGTGACAAAAACTTGTAAATAAATCCCAAATAATAAGTGAGGTGGATTTTGTTTGGGTATAGGGGCAAAAATCTTCTCTCTTTGGAAGAATCCTAAATCTTGATGGAAGTTAGTTGAGGAAAATGTGACAACCATCTTAATCACTTTTGATGTATCTTTCGCTGGAAATTTAGTTTATCAATATTTTTGTGAAGTCTGATAGAAGTATCTACTCTATATGCTCCAACTATTTTTTTCCGAAAACAATTCAAATATTTCCTGCTATTGGAATTGTGATTCACTAGACTTTTCTTGATGATGATTGTATCAGTTATCATTTTGGACTTGAAAATTTTATGTCCTTGGCTGCTTGTTTACGTGCAGGCAGAAATTCAGCTCAATCTTCAGAAAAGAAGGGGTCATGGTGTGTTATCCGTTCTTCATCCAAAATTTAGTGGTGTGCTTGGTGAAGCCCTAGATGTGGCTGCTAGATGGAGTGGCGATGTTGTGAGTAATTGATCTAAAGTTTTTGTACCATGAAGTTGACCATGTTGGTACAAATGCTCAGTCTAATAGCTTGAGAATTCTTTATATCTACTAATTGAACTTTAATAAAATAATAATCTTAACTTTGGCATGTCCTCTTTGATTTTGTGTTAAAGATTGATTGGTTCCATGGGTGGATAGTGAAGCAAGCAATGTCTTGCATGCTTCTGTTGATGCCCTTTTATAACTTAGTATTTGACATTCAGGTTGAATTAGAGTGTGTTTACCAAACATCTTAGAATCAAAGTCAAAACTATCTTATGAAAAGTATATTTTTAATTATGTCTCAAAGTAAAGCGTAATTTTTCATGTCAAATGGGATTTTTTTTAAATTCATGTTTGGATCATGTATGCGATTCCCAATCTTTTTTTCTTCTCTTTTGAAAGCTGAGATGTACTGAATTATGTCTTCAGTGGTTTTCTATTGCTGGAACTTGTGTTTTCCTGTTAGTGTTTCTCATTATAGTTAAAAACAACAAATCAACTAGATTTACACTCATCTGATGTGAATTCATGTCATGAGAGTAGTTTTCTATTATCTCTCAAATAATATCCGTATGACATAATCACATTGGTACTTCTGAATTTTTTTGGGCAAGGAGGAGATGTTTACAATATTAACTGGCTGTTCTCTGACCATATCATTTCTGAAAAAACTGTTTTGGATTAAGAGTACAAGTTCTAATGTAGCATGATTGCAACAATTATCACTTCTTTATATAGCTTTTGCTCCAATAGCTATCTCCTGAAATTATCATATGGATAGCATGCTCACGTGTGGAGAGATAGATAGATTGATAGATATTCTTTTTTTCCCTTTTGCTACTGCATGGTTAATGATTTTGTTACTGAATGATATGCTATTGTTTAGATCACTCTCGAAAAAACTGTTTTGGAACAAATCAATAGCTGTTATGAGCTTCAAGGTGAATATGTGTTGCCTGGCACTCGGGACAGAAACCTTGCTGGAAAGGAAAATGGTGGCCTGTTCAAAATGGCAATGACTGGACATCTAGGTAGTGTCATATCTTCTATGGGAAGATGGAGAATGAGACTTGAAGTTCCTCGAGCTGAGGTTGCTGAGATGCTTCCGCTAGCAAGGCTTCTTTCTCGAAGTACAGATCCTGCTGTTCGATCTAGATCAAAGGTTGTATTCACTTAAGTAATTGAAATGGATGTATATCGTGACAATCATCTTACTGTGGATTGAATCATATCACTTCTTATTAGTTTACAGTTTGAGATGTTTACAGTACTTGGATCTTTCAATTAGAGATCCCTGATAGGTGGGCCACTTCTTTGCAGGATCTTTTCATGCAAAGTTTGCAGTCCGTAGGATTGTATCCAGAATGTTCTCAGGACTTGCTTGAGGTAGTTTGTTGATAAACTACAACATGTTTGATGTCTTCATATCTTATTAAAACGCTTCATGTTCATAGAAACAGCCAATTTCATGTGTCTGGTAGATTTAACAGCTCAAAAAAATTTCAGGTAATGCGAGGGCATTATACACCATCAAATGAAGTTATTCTTGAAGACATAAGTCTTCCAGGTTTAGCTGAACTTAAAGGCCGCTGGCATGGCTCTCTTGATGCAAGTGGTGGAGGCAATGGAGACACAATGGTATAGTTTTTGATCTTTTCATGATTCCTCAAAAATTCTGGCCCTCTACCTTTAGATGGCTCTTTCTCGTTTCTCTTTTTATTTCCCCTGTGCTTTTGTTTTTCCAGGCTGAGTTTGACTTTCATGGGGAGGATTGGGAGTGGGGCACCTACAAAACTCAGCGTGTTGTAGCAGTTGGTGCGTACAGCAACAATGATGGTTTGCGGCTTGAGAGGATCTTTATTCAAAAGGATAATGCCACAATACATGCCGATGGAACTTTGTTAGGGCCCAAAACCAATCTTCATTTTGCTGTTCTGAATTTTCCTGTTAGTCTAGTTCCTACGGTAGTTCAGGTCATTGAATCTTCAGCTGCTGACATTGTTCATTCTTTACGGCAACTGTTAGCCCCAATTCGGGGTATATTACACATGGAAGGAGATCTTAGAGGAAGTCTTGCAAAACCAGAATGTGACGTTCAAGTAAGGCTCTTGGATGGTGCTATCGGGGGCATTGATCTTGGACGAGCTGAAGTTGTTGCTTCCCTAACCTCGACCAGTCGTTTTCTATTTAATGCCAAGTTTGAACCAATCATCCAAAATGGCCACGTACACATACAAGGAAGTGTTCCTATTAATTTTGTCCAAAATACTTCATTGGAGGAAGAAGATCAAGAAACAGATAAAAGTAGAGCAAAATGGGTGCCTGGCTGGGAGAAGGAAAGGGATAAAGGGTATGCTGACGAAGCCAGGGAGAAGGTTTATAGAGAGAGGGTTGAAGATGGTAGGAATAATCAACTAGCTGAAAGTCTCAAAGTTTTGAACTGGAACTTTTTAGATGTAGGAGAAGTTAGGGTTGATGCTGATATCAAGGATGGGGGAATGATGCTATTGACAGCTTTATCTCCTTATGTCAACTGGCTTCATGGCAATGCTGACATTATGCTTCAGGTAGGCTAGTCAAGATATAGTACTTGTGGGTTCTCTCAATCTTATATATCTAAATTTTCTCTGATATCCCCAAATGGGGGATTTTTTTTATTGGAATTTTCTTTCTAATCAAACAGGTCAGAGGCACTGTTGATCAACCTGTGCTTGATGGATTTGCGACATTCCACAGGGCTTCTATATTATCACCAGTACTCCGAAAACCACTCACAAACTTTGGTGGTACTGTCCGTGTAAAATCAAATAGGCTATGCATCACTTCATTGGAGAGCCGGGTAAGCAGAAGGGGTAAGCTGCTCATAAAAGGCAATCTGCCTCTCAGAACAAGTGAAGCATCTCTTGGTGATAAAATTGATTTGAAATGTGAAGTTCTGGAAGTGCGGGCAAAAAATATACTGAGGTATGTCATGCAATTTATAAGAGATGCATTTTTTATAACTTGGCTTGTTGAGAATATATTTTCCATTTAAAATTTGATTCCATGTGGTACATGCCTTTTGAAATTTTATACATTGATAATCATGTTGCTGAATGCATGATCATTCTTAGTTTCTAGAGTACTAATGTCTTGCCCAAATCAGTGGTCAGGTTGACACCCAGATGCAAATAACTGGTTCGATATTACAACCAAACATATCAGGGAATATTAAATTGAGCCACGGAGAAGCATATCTACCACATGATAGAGGTAGTGGAGCTTCTCCTTTCAATAGGTTGTCATCCAATCAGTCCAGGCTTCCAGCTGGGGGTGTCAACCACGCAGTTGCATCTAGATATGTTTCACGGTTTTTCAGTTCAGAACCTGCTGCTTCAAAGACCAAGTTCCCTCAACCTGCTGGTAACATGTTAAATTGTTGGTTTCTTATAATGGGGTACTAAATATGTCTGAGAAATGAAATGAAATTAAATATCAACTCTTTGAAATATTTGTTTAAAACTTTAAATGAAGGACCTGGTCAACCTTCAGGCTGACATGAAAGGATCCTCACTGACAAAATGCCTTACATTTAAAGCTGTCAAATTTTTAGGTTTCTTTTGTTAGCAAATTCTTTAAACTTTTTTTCTGATGTTTATTTTATGCACATGCAGTTAAATCAAATAAAGTTGAAAAGGATTTGGAGCAAGTAAACATCAAACCAAAAATAGATATACGCCTTAGTGATTTGAAGCTTGTTTTAGGACCAGAGTTGAGGGTAGTTTATCCTTTGATTCTCAATTTTGCTGTTAGTGGCGAGATTGAGCTCAATGGCTTGGCTCACCCCAAACGGATAAAACCAAAAGGTGTTCTCACATTTGAAAATGGTGATGTGAATCTAGTTGCAACTCAAGTGAGTAACTATCTTCTTGTTTAATATTTTTTCGTGCAGCACTTGTGCTCTTTGTTTTATTTAAGTTTAATTTTTCCAAATTCAGGTGAGGCTTAAGCGGGAGCATTTAAATATAGCAAAATTTGAGCCTGAGCATGGACTAGATCCCATGTTAGACTTAGTTTTGGTTGGATCAGAGTGGCAATTTAAGATTCAAAGCCGTGCCAGCAATTGGCAGGACAAACTGGTGGTAACCTCAAGTTCTGTGGAACAAGATGCCCTCTCACCAACTGAGGTAACATGAGAATTTTCTCATCCACCCTGTCAACTACTAGAGATGAGCTTTAATGTATCAGAATGTCTCATGGTTGAGAGGTCTGGAAACTGTAGTTGTGAATAGATATGTATACAGTATAGCACATGTACTTCATTGTATTTTTCGTGTATTTTTATCTAGCAAGGTAGAAAGAGATCAAGGATATCAAGCATTTTTTTATGTTATCTATGCATGCATGCATTCGCGTGCACTTATCATGTTTGTAATTCAGGGTCTTGTTTGCTGTTGCTAAATTTGATTAACATATTTTCTCAAGGCAATCTAATGTTAATTTTCCTTTCATGCAGGCTGCTAGAGTATTTGAGAGTCAATTGGCAGAGTCCATATTGGAGGGTGATGGCCAGCTTGCATTTAAAAAGCTTGCAACTGCAACACTTGAACAATTGATGCCAAGATTAGAAGGGAAGGGAGAGTTTTTGCATGCTAGATGGAGGCTAGTCTACGCTCCACAGATTCCTAGTTTACTTTCTGTTGATCCTACAGTTGATCCTCTGAAATCTCTGGCAAATAATATTTCATGTGGTACGGAGGTCGAGGTCCAGCTTGGGAAACGTCTTCAGGTTATCTCAGTCCTTCACTTACCCCCCTAATAATTTTTTTTTAAGTCTCTTCTGGATAATGTAAGTGATGATGAGAATGAAAGAGGCTGAAAAGGGTTAGCTGTTCATTTAGATGTGGTTTCAAGATGCTCCAGTTTGGTCCTTGTTTTGAAGACTGTTGTCATGATCCTTTGTTAATGGTCATCTAAAATCTATTTGTCAGCTAAAGCATCTGTTTTTTTCGTTCTACTGTTTTCAGGCCTCCATTGTAAGGCAGATGAAGGACTCAGAAATGGCTATGCAATGGACCTTGATCTACCAGCTCACAAGCCGTTTGCGAGTGCTCCTACAATCTGCTCCCTCCAAACGGCTCCTTTTTGAATATTCTGCTACATCACAGGATTGATTCACTGTCATATTTTTTGCTTGCTGTTTTTCTTTGGAGCAGATGAATCGATTCTCTGGAGTGCAGGGTTGTCATTGGTGAACGTTGTAGCATATAGATTGTCGATATTGAATATAGCTGATTGTAGTTGAAAAGAAAACCAAATTGAAATGAAGGTAGATGCTAAAGTAGATGTAGGAGTATGCCGTTATTCTTTGCTCAGAAATGAATGAGCTTGTTCATATGTTAAACTGTTAATAGAAAATCAATGAAAACAAATTTAGCCACGATCGAGATTCATGACAGATACATGCTATGCTGGTGCACAAGAGCATTTGGCTTTAGTTGTCACAACAATCTCCAAAAGCCTCTGCAGCAGATGCATTAGCCTTACCTCTGTTTTGAGTGGTCAGGTAATATTTAACGTAGCAAAACTTAAACTTGCATTGCTGATCCTTCCTGAGAATGATATGTTCTTGGGATGTCTGACTCGAAGCAACTGACTTGCATCAATGGCATGCGTACGGCTGCTGTTCCGGGGCACTAAAATGCCATTTTCCCTTCTTCTTCTTCTTCTTTGTGGTGATCATTGTGGTTTTTCCCAGTTTTGATGATCTGCCATGGTGTTTTTCTTATTCTTATTCCTCGTCACATGAACGGATGTTCTATTTATTTGAGTTCTATTTGATTTCTTTTTGTCATTTGCCTTGGTTTTTTTTTTTTTTAAAATCATTCCTCTTGAAAAAAGGTGAGAAAATAAAACTCAAAGAATAATTTATTTGAAGGGCAATAAAGAGATTTTAAGCCAATAAATCAGAGATAATCTAAAGGTTTTATAAACAAATTATGAAAGAAAAATAATATTTCTCAATTTTTTGGAAGCTAAAATTAACTTCATTTGTCACTGAATAAATTGTATCATAAAGTGAAAGTTAATATAAAATGCTATTTAGAAAAGTTAAATTTAATTAATGTAGAATTAAATTCAGCTAATGTTTATATGGTGATTTTTCAATTTTCAAAATACTAAAAAAAGGACAAAATTCAATTATATATTAAGATGAGATATTACTTTTAACTATGTTTTTTATTTATTTATTTTATTATTAGTTGAAGTTGATGATGTATCATTATTTGGAGGTGACTATGCATCAATTATCTACAATTTACTATTTTTATCTCTGACTTTTATATATACATAGTAGATAATAATTTCTGTATCAACATTCACCTATATGTTGCATAATCATTCCTCCACCAACTAGAAAAAAGCAACCTTAAAGAACATAATTTATCAGTATTTTCTAAATAATTTTTGGTAGGTCTAAAGTTCATTTTAATGATGGCCCAGGTCTTGAAGGATCTTCAAAAAATATTTCAACCCACGCCATTGGCCTGGGTTTGGGTGTCTTTGGGCCTAAGCATACACCTAACACTTGTACATCAGGTACATACCTGACACCTCTTAAGTCCAGGCCACATGTCTAAGCTTAGTGCACATCCTAGTGTCTCATAAGCTTTATTTTATGGTTTAGACCTAACATCTAGTTCATTGAGATTTTTTATCTACATTCATGGATATACAAGAATATTCTATGACCTACCACATTTTTATCTCATTAATACATATATAAGATGTTTGTCTCATATTAATATTTATGTTAAGGATATTTATCTCTTATTAATACTATAAGGATGAAATGACTTTCCAACCCTCTCCTTAAAATAATAAGATAAGGTTTATGAGGCATAAATACTTCATAAATCACCTAGATAAGAGGTTCATAACTTTTATTCTTAATATGCATATACTATTTTTTCATAGAGTATTCATTTTATACCAAAAGAAGAACAAAAACCTTGTTCTTATAATTTAATGCTTATTTGCATATTTATTGCACTTTTCCTCAACAAAAATACTGACTTAAGCATTTAATCCTAAACTCAACCAAAAGATGACTTTTTTTTAGAGGTATTAGGATTCTTTCATTAAGAGATCACATTCCTTTGCTATAAAGAATGAATTTAATTGAATGAACTCTTGATTAACCTATAATCCAACTATAAAAAAACTTTATTTCCAAGCATCATAGATTTTGGAACATCATCTATTGATGTTGTCTGTGAGAAACTGATAAAAAATCACTTATTTCTTCGAGAACTTATTCTTGATATTTCTAAGCCACTTCATGGAAGACAATTAAGACACCTTAAGGCTAGGAAACGTGACGGATGTTCCCGTCATCTCAGACACTTTTACCCAGCTGGACTTTCAATAACTTATCAATTAAGTGCAACTTTTCTCTCATGCAGTGTTAGCAACCCAAGGAAAAAAAATTAAGCCTTTACATCCCAACAAGTCTTGACACCCTTGGCACCACCTGGTACCCTAACGCCATCATCACTGGTAGCTCCTAATGCATATAGGCAGTTACACTACCCCAAGGGGTCTAAACAAAATAACATTAGGAAATTGTTTTGCCTCGTGTTCACCAAGTACCTCGAAGGATAACTCGCTTTGTCTGATACCCATATATAGAGTGGGTACTCAAGGCATGCCTCTTCTCATTATCACAGGATAAATGATAGTTACCAATTACATTATTCTGCATTAGACTCCTCAAGCTTCCTAGATCCTAATAGATAAAAGACTAAGAGACGTGGTTTTTTGGATACTCGAATTCTCCAGGGCTAATCTCTATAAAAATAAGCTCGAATTACTATGATGGTCTTACCGATCCAAGAGAAAACATGCAAAACATGTGGAGTAGCTTGGAGCTGGTCATCTAGGATAACGATATGATGTGCAAAACAAAGCTCATGTGGACAAACTATTGTCGTGTTTCAGTACAAGTACGCTAAACAAAGTTCCACGGAGCTTTTTAGGGTTACCCAACTAGATGATGAGTCCACGTGGACATATTTGAAGATGTTTAACAAGGAGATGCTAAAGATGAAAGAGTTTTTTTAAGCCATTGACCTCAAAGGCCTTAATAATTGGGGTAAGAAAGAGTGCTCTCTTGAGAGAGCTTCACACCTTGCCAAATAGAAGCTTGCTTAACGTGAAACAAGTTATGGAGAATCATATATGGGTAGAAGAGGTAAGTGTACTATGGAACCAACCTCTCTATTTTTATAAGAAGAGCCAATTAGAAAGACCTTCCAAGCGAAATCATTCACCTAGTGCAGACTTAAACTCAAGAAAGAACAAGAATGGACCATCCAATAGGCACTTGGTATATCCTGAGAGGTTTCCCACTTCTCTGAACACCATTATCATTGAGGATTCATTGTGCTCATGAGTGTTTTTTTTTTTATCCTCTTTTTTTTTTTTTTTTGCTTTTTAAGGGTCTAATTGAAGGTTGATTTAACCAAAATTGTTAAAGAATGATAAAATTAAAAGATAGGTTACTAAAATAAAACACACAAAGACAATGGCTGGTGTTTTTGAATTTTTTTATGAAATATTCAACTTAGTTTTCATTATTTACTAATTATAACAATGGGTTCCTCTAATTTTTGAAGTTTTAACAAAAAATATTTTGGTCCAAAACTTCATTTTGCTTAGTTTGTAGTTCCTAGTTTGAGAAGAGAGAGAGAAAGTTGCTGAATTCTAGTAGATAGATTTTAGAACGGTTTTTTTAGGGTATGAACATGTTTATCAAAGTTTTTAGGGTCTTTTCTAGATGTTTTGGGTAAAACAATTTCAACCTTGATTTTACAGTCACTACAATGACTGTAATGTAGGCAAAATCAAATGACATGCTATCTGACTTAATTTATTTTTAAAAAACATTTAGGGCATTCTCAATAAAAACAAATTAAGGGCCCAAGTGTTTGGGCCCTTACTACATGGGTCAGGCGTGTTGGCCTTGCTTGTCAGGCCCAACGACACCTGATCTTTTTCTTTTTTTTTCTAAATTTTTTTTGTGCTTTTTTATATGAATTTTTTTTTCAAAATAATTTTTTAATTTATCTTTAAATTAATACGCCTTTTATCTTTTATTTTTTTAGCCTCTTTTAAATAAAAAAATATTTTTTAGTTATTTCTTATGCATTTAATTTTTAAAGAAATTATTCTAATTCATCTATAATTTTTTTTTATGTTTTATATAAATAAAAAATATTTATTTTTGAATAATATTTCTATTATATATAACCTTACATAATATGTTTTTTATTCAATCAATTTCATGTATGTCTATTTCTATTATAGCTTCTTTATTTATTGTTAATTTTTTTTAATACAATTAGTTCTTGATTTATTTAATTAAATATATGTATAAACTTTTTAATTTACATTTAAAAAAAAATTATATACAAAAACACATCAAAAAACTATATATATCTGACACGTAACGTAACACGTAACATGGTAAACAAATAACAAATAGAGAGATGACAAAATATGTTTCTTGTATATGTAGTTTTGTTTCTCCTTTTTATTTTATGTTTTTTTTATTAACATGGGTGTCCGGGTTAGCTTGCGTGCACCTCGACTAATCCCACAAGCCCTGAAGTTAACGACCATATAAGTATCCAATGACCATAAGATTTGTGAGACTCGAACTGGTGATCTCTAGAAAATAAACCTAGAACCTGACCAGTTGAACTACATTCCTCATGATTCCTTTTTATTTTATATTGACAGTAGAGGTGGCAGCCTGTACTAGTGGATCACGAAGAAGCCCGGTAACTTCAATAAATAATAGAGATGGCAAGCAGGACCACCACACCCTGACGAACTTTTAGGTTAGGACTGGGGGTGGTAGTGAGCAGAGTGTATACTTTATAAAGCTAAATATCCACTCCTATTTTATAAATTCCCTTTATGTATATTTCATGGGTGTAGGCTTCAAGGTATCCACTAGGTTTTTGATTTGTTAGATTAAAAGAATTTTTTTTTTAAATAGAAAGAATATTGGGTTGTTAATATATTAGATTGACCTTGATCAACTCAAGTTAACCTATCAAACCTGCAATCATAATTATAAAGTATGATAACCCAATAAAATACAAAATAAAGTAAAATTTAGCAGCAAATATCAGGACATTCATTCGAGATCACGATAATCCTATATAAATAAAGATAAATTTTGATTAGCAATGTGAATATCTAATGAAATAAAATAAATTCTTTTAAATCTCCTTGTTCTTTGTAGAGGAAAATGTGGAACTGCTTTGATACCATGTAAACTTAAAGAAAACAGTGAAGTAGAAAATGTATTTTTCTTACTTGAATGTTACAGATACAAGGTTACTCTTTATAAAGTTTGGGTACAACATAATAATCTTAACAGAAAATCTTATCAACATTTGAAATTCAGCAGATGACGTCGGGTAGATCAGATTAGTTGGTCTTCCTAATCTTCCTCCAGATTTTCCTCTTGTTGATAGCTACAGTTGCTTGGTTTGCTGAGCGGTTCCATATTTTCCTCTACAATGTCAAAGAATCATCTCAACCCAATAGCTTAAGCTGTTAGGTGAGGTTCCAAGATATGATTTATATTATTCTCTAACACCCCCCGCAAGTGAAAGCCCTTTGGGCTTGAAACTTGCACATACCCACATTACATTGTGCTTAATTTTTATCAAATACATAAGGATGGTGAGATTCAAACTCGAGACCACTTGGTCATCAAGGCTCTGATACCATGTAAACTTAAAGAAAATAGTAAAGTAGAAAATATATTTTTCTCACTAATGATTCTATTCCTTTAGTGTCTCACTTTGCAGGAACAAATGAAGAACCATATGTTAGGTATACTACTTCTATCTCATCACCAGATATATTTGCTGCTGATCAACCCATCTTCTCCAGTCTATTAGAGACACCTCTTCAACCCACCTTAAATCCTACAGTAATGCAAGGCAATACCAGCATCTATGCCATGATTACCATATCAAGAAACAATATTTTTAAACCAAAAGCTAACTCTGATGCTTTTGTACGGTATCCTCTACCTAAAGCATTACTTACCTCTCTTCTCTCTTCTGATGTAGAACCAACATGTTAAAGTGATGCGGTCAAGTCACCACAATGGCGAAAAACAATGAATGCAGAGTTTGATGCTCCTCTACACAATGGGACTTGGTCATTAGTTGCTCCTCATCCTCCTAAAGCCAATATCGTTGGTTGCCGCTGGATATACAAAATTACAAAAAATACTGATGGTTCCATAGAAAGGTTTAAGGCCAGGTTAGTTGCCAATGGCTTTCATCAACAAGAAGGAATTGATTTTAATGAGACATTCAGTCCTGTTGTCAAGCATGCTACAATTTGAATAGTCTTGTCCTTGGTTGTTTCTTATAACTGGCAGATTAAACAAATTGATATCCAAAATGCATTTCTACACGGTGAATTGAAAGAGGAAGTTTATATGGCCCAACCTCAAGGCTATATCCATTCCCAATATCCTAATCATCTTTGTAAACTACATAAGTTAATCTACAGCTTGAAACAAACTCCAAGAGCTTGGTTCTCTCGTCTAATAGATAAACTACGGGTGATTGGATTTCATGCTAACAAGGCATACCCTTTTTTGTTTATTTGATACAAGAATGATGTTCTGGTTGTGATTCTTATTTATGTTAATGATATTATCATCACAAGCAATTCTAGTACTGCCATCCATCATGTACTTCAAGACTTACATTCAGATTTTGCTGTTAAAGAGCTTGATGATCTTAGCTACTTTTTGGGGGTGGAGGTCTTGCGCTCAACTGATGGTATATATCTCATTTAAAGAAAGTATGTGGCTGAACTCCTAAACCACACTCACATGACAGAAGCAAAACCATGTACAAGTCCTATGTCAACTACCTGTCACCTATCTGCAATCGAAGGAGCTAAGTTTTTGGATCCTTCTCTCTATAGACAGAGTTTGTAGCCTGCAATATTTGGCATTTACTCGACCTGATCTTTCATTCTCAATTCATAAAGTAAGCAAGTTCATGCATAACCCGTTGGAGCCACATTGGCAAGTAGTAAAAAGAATACCACGTTATCTTAAACATACCATATCAACGAGACTATTTCTTAGTTGGTCTCATCACTCTGCAATTCAAGCTTTTTCAGATTCTGATTGGGCAGATGATCGTGATGATCGACGGTCAATAAGTGCTTATTGTGTTTTCATGGGCAACAATCTTATCTCATGGCGCTGCAAGCAACAATTTACAGTTGCTCGTAGTAGCACAAAAGCTGGATATAAGTCTCTTGCAGACACTGCCTCAGAACTCCAATGGTTGCAATCAACTTTATCTGAAATTGGCTTAAAAATTCCAACCCCCCAGTGTTATGGTGTAATAATATTGGAGCCACATACTTGGCTGTTAATCCTATGTTTCATGCCCGTTCTAATGCTCGTTCTAAGCACATCAAAATTGATTTTCATTATATACGTGACCAAGTTCAAAGAAAGCAACTTACGGTTCAGTTCATTTCTACTAAAGATCAACTTGCTAATTCACTGACAAAACCGGTGTCTCCACGCAAGTTTCAAAATACTTTGGCCAATCTGAATGTCCAAGCTCTTCCTTTCAGATTGAGGGGGCTTGTAGAGGAAAATATGGAACTGCTCAGCAAATCAAGCAACTGTAGCTATCAACAAGAGGAAAATCTGGAGGAAGATTAGGAAGACCAACTAATCTGATCTACCCCACGTCTTCTGCTAAATTTCAAATGTTGATAAGATTTTCTGTTAAGATTATTATGATATACCTAAACTCTATAAAGAGTAACCTTGTATCTGTAACATTCAAGTGAGAAAAATACATTTTCTACTTCACTGTTTTCTTTAAGTTTACATTCTTAAACATTTACTTTTTTTTATATGCCATTTTTTTATTTCAATGAAAATGTCCCTCGAGTTACCAAAAAAAAAAATTAAATTTTAAGAAAATAAACATAAAAAACTAACAAACTTGAAAAACCTATATTTTTTTTTTAAAAAAACATCAAAGTATAAAAAACAAAGAGAAAAGAAGGAATAAACTACGAAGGAAAACAATTAGCCAAATGTGGTCTTAAAATCAAACCTTTTTATATACCTCCCGAAATTGCCATTTTGACCACTCGACTACTAATATCTATTTATCATTCCAAATTTTTATTTTAAAAAACATCTTTGTTTTCTAAAAATAGATGATGATCATGTAGTCTACTATTGTCTAGAATCTAACTATCATTATAGTGACTAGAAAATCATAAAAGAAGATTTTTTGACTTTATAACCTATCTTGTCGATTATTTTTACCTGAAAACACATAAAAACCCAAATAAATTTATTTGTGGCCGAAAACACCCATAAAATTGATGTAAAAAACAAAACTCAACATGATTCTCAAAAGCTTTCTAAGGCAAGATCTATATTTTTAGGCACGATAAAGGCCAAATAATATCTTAATGGAATTCTCTTCATCAAAAGAAATTCTCTGACGCCAAAATCAATCGATTTCAATCAGTAAGTTTTTCTTTCTAATGTCACTTTCCAGCGAGTCTCTCTCATCTAGGGATAAAAAATAAAAAAATAAATTCTTAGACCAAAATAAACTTTGCCTCATAATATTAGATTGGTCATTATATTTCTGTGTTTTTAACTTCGATATCTTATCATTGAATTTTTTCAATTCTTAACAAAGTTTGAAAAATTAGTCACCAATTTGATCTTAAAAGGATGTAATTGAAAAAACCAAATTAAGTATGAAAAAAAGTGCTACATTGATTTTCTCATCAATAAAATTATTAATTAATGAAAAAAAAAACAAAATATGGAGATAAAATTTTAAAAAGATGTTTATATGTAGTTGATATCTTGCTCTCGTCCATCCTCTTTTTCTAGTTTAGTTTATCACTAGTTTACAGGCCATACTATACTGTGGTACAAAAAAAAAAAAAATTGAATGTAAAAATTATATTCATGCCATAAATTTTTTTTAGTATTGTTATTAAATTTGAAAATCTCTCAACTTGGTTTCTTATCCAATCTGCATTTAAAATTAAATCATGTAAGAATTGTTCTGATGTGATTCAATCAACTTGACTAGTCCAAAAAAAACTCGAACGACATGTAAAAATAGTGGTTTGAGTTAAAAAAATTCAAGATAATTTTTTTTTAATATTGAGATGTCGATATATTGGATCGACCCGGGTTTCACAATTAACCCTCTAAATTAACAATCTGTGTGATGGAATCCACTAGATTTTAAAACTATTTTTTTAAAAAAAATTATTTTTACTTATTTATTTGATATGTTTGTAAAATTAAATACAAACCAAATATTACGATATTTGTTTGAAATTACAATAACCTCGTAGAAAGTAAATTGAATTGGTTTTTGAAGATAAATTTAAAATTAAGTAAACATAAAAGAATGAAATTAAAAAAAAATGAATGAAAGAAAAAAAACAATGGGGAAATGCAAGGGAAAAAAAACAACGGCCTTCATTGCTTGTATAGACAATTATGAAGAAAGTGAGGTGGACTTTTAGAACTTAATTGATCCTTGACAACATATAAGGAGCACGCCATATATCAATAATTAATAGAAATTAGATGAAAACATCATATTAGAATAAATTTGTCAATTTTAAGAGTGTGTTTGGCATTGTTATATATGATGTCTATCGAAGCTATTTTTTATTTAAAAATATATTAAATGATTTTTTTAAAATTATTTTCCAAGGAAAAGGAGAGGATTTGCTTGTTGAAGGAGAGATTTTCAGCTGCATTTCGTCGTTTACAACTGAGTGGTGTTCATTTCAGAGGATGACTCTTGAATTTGAATCGTGGAGGTGTCAAAGGGCCATGTCATAGCACCTATTCATTGAATGGAAGAAAAATCAACTTTGGAAGGCTGTCTTATTGATTATTATAATGATGTTTAGAATTACGATAACGGTTTTAATTTAAAGTATATTTTATTTAAAAATATATTAAAATAATATATTTTTATATTTTTTTAAATTATTTTTGATATCAACAAATTAAAACGATTTGAAAACATAAAATAATAATTTTAAATAATCTCTCAAGTGCAAGTTTCAAGCCCAAAGAACTTTCACTTGAGGGAGTGTGTTAGAGAATAATATAAATCATATCTTAGAATCTCATTTAAAAACTTAAGCTATTGGGTTGAGATGATTCTTTGATATTCAACAAGCAAGTTAGAGCATAAATTGAAGAAAAAAAAACCTAGTTATAAAAATTATTTGATTTCAATATGTTTGTTCTAAAAATACTTTTATGATTCAAATAAAAAGGATTATAAGTCACCATATTAAAAAAAATAGAGATATTTTTAGATTTAAATGCTTTTAGAGACCGCAATTAAATAAACATGAAGGTTTTAGAAAAGTGTGTTTAGTAACATGATGTTTTTAAAAATATCTTTAAAAATATATAAAAATATTTTTTAGAATTGTTTTTAAAATTTTTAATATTGATACATAAAATCATAAAAAATACTAAAAAATAATAAAAATACTCATCTATTTAATACTTTTCTAAATAAAACTACCGCATTGGAAGTAAAGAGGTGAAAGGAGCTTTCAATATCTATCTAATAAAATTATGGCAAGAAATGGTAAACGTGTGCAAGCCGTTCGAAACAGGAGGAGAAGAGAAAATTCATAAATTATATTTTACTACATGTATACTCAACAATATTCAATTTCGGCTCTTTATAGATTTAAGTTTATTAATATTTACCCTATAAATTGTAAAAGTTTCAATTTGGCCCTTATCTTTCAATAGTCACGGTTGCTAATTGAATGTTCTCTTTTTCCAACATTTTCTTATTTTCTCTAATCATTTCCTACCAAAACTTCCTACTAACATGATAATTTCTTATATTGGTAAAAAAGATAGACTTTCATTAGATAATGAATTAGAGTTAATCCATTATATATATTTTTTAGTTCTTACCCGGGTATTCTCACAACTTTTTAAAGGGTGAAACTAATTATGTTCGGGGTTCATGACTGCCCCTCCTAATAAATATGTTTCCTGAAAAAGGAACTTGTTTTATTACTCTTATAGGAATATAACAGTCCCTTAACCGTTAGACCAACACTTCATTAGTGTTAATCTACTATATTTAAGTCACATCATTTCTTCTATCTATATTTAAATACATTTAATCTCATTTTAAATATTCTAAAAATCTAGATTTTATCAATATCAATATAGCCCATGACTATATAAGAATAATAAGTAGAATATATAAAATTTATATATCATTAAGCTATTACACCACCTCCAGGATGCTTGCAATTAGCTTTTTGTCAAGAAAACTTAGTATTTATTTGGTATTGTGTTTGTACTAGAGTTTTAATATATTTAAATTTTTTTATTAAATCAATTTTTTATATTTTTGAATTATATTAACTTACTGATGTTAAAAATAAATTAAAAAAATATATTATTTTGATATATTTTCAAGTGAAAAATAATTTTAACTATAATCTCAAATAGACACTTCGCTCTTTAATAAGAGTTTCAACACAAGACCTCTTTTTTTATTCATCTGTGACACATATAATAAAACATTGAAAATCCAAAACTAACCTGAAAAAATAAAATAAAATTGATATCACATCTTTTATCTATTTAATAAAGAAAGGATCACATCAAATTTTTAAAAATAAAAATTGATACTAGAAAATCCAAACTAAAAGAAGAGGAATGGAATATTATGGAATAACAAGGATTGGAATATATAGTCTACCAAAGGAAAGAAAAAAACAAAAAAAAAGGAAAGGAGA